>OIZA01000003.1_pt1 | contig 265726 bp, 245 predicted proteins | sample 1588381 | NCBI WGS metagenome assembly OIZA01 (sample SAMN03283277) | human gut metagenome | biome: human-associated habitat; material: feces | host: Homo sapiens | place: Peru | collected 2012 | reverse complement strand
TCAAAAGATGAAGTAGATAAAATACTGTCACTTCATACCTATTATCCTAGTACAACAATTGTTGCCGACTGTGATTGTGAAGTTGAATATGTAGCAGATACAAAAACCTATATCGACAACAAGTTTAACGAGTTAGCAACTGCACTAGTTGCACACGAAAGTGAGGTGATGTAATAATGTTCAATCTGCATGATTTTGTGCTTAGAACACTTGAAACAGCACGAAACAATCTTAATGAATACCAAGTCAGAGCATACGCACTAAGCTGGTATAGTAAGTCAGTATTAACTGATGAAGATATGCTGACTATTGAAAGCTGGTATTCAGTTGAAGAAACCGAAACAAATGGCGAAGATACAGAAAACTCAAAGGGTGACTTTGCCGAAGATGTCACATTAGATACTGAAAAGGAGAATTAAGATGAAAGAATGGATTTGTACTGCTATTGGTGCAGTAGGTGGACTTTTTGCATGGTTGTTTGGTGGTTGGGATACTGCTCTGGTAACACTATGTTTATTTATGGCTATTGATTATGTATCAGGTCTTGTTGTTGCCGGTATATTCCACAATAGCAAGAAAACATCCTCAGGTGCATTGGAGAGTAAAGCCGGTTGGAAAGGCTTGTGTAAAAAAGGTATGACACTATTGTTTGTGCTAATTGCATACAGACTGGATTTAGCAATTGGTACTAGTTACATAAGAGATGCCGTAATCATTGGTTTTATGGCTAATGAACTAATCTCTATTGTAGAAAATGCCGGTTTAATGGGTTTACCATTACCGGCTATTATTAATAAGGCTATTGATGTATTACAGAACAAGGGAAAGGATGATAACTAATGTCAACAAAGATTGTAGATGTAAGCAGATGGAACAAAACTGTTGATTACAAAGCGTTAAAGAAGAAAGGTATTACCGGTGTAGTAATTCAATGTGGTTATGGTATGGTGTCTAGTCAGAAAGACCCATACTTTGAAAGCAACTATAAAAAGGCAAGGGCAAATAAGATGCTTGTAGGTGTTTACCATTACAGTTATGCGAAATCTGTTGCAGAGGCTAAGGAAGAGGCAAAGGTCTGTCTAGGTTGGCTAAAGGGTAGAAGTCTAGATATGCCTATCTACATTGATATGGAAGAAGAGAACCTAACATATCTAGGTAAGTCAACTCTAACAAAAATCGCAAAAGAATTCTGCAAAACAATCGAAAAAGCCGGATATAAAGCCGGTGTATATGCTAATGCAAATTGGTTCAAAAATAATCTGAATTATAGTTCGCTAAAGAAAAATTACAGTATTTGGTTAGCACAGTACTCTAGTACTAAAGATTATGATTGTGACATTTGGCAGTACACAAGTAAGTATATTGTTAATGGCAATACTTTTGATTGTAATATCTGCTATAAGTCATTTGGTAAGACTATGATTACCACAAAACTAAAATGCCCTGTTTATAACAAGCACTTTATTGATAAAGTAGGTAATGCTAGTCGTGTTCTATTTACTGTGCCAAAGGGTACTAAAGTACAATGGCTAAAGGATATGGGAGACGGTTGGAGTCAGGTTCGCTATAATGGTAAAACAGGTTATATGGTCAACACAAGACTAAATAAGTCAGGTTTATCAAGTTACAGAACTATTGTAGTAGGCAAAGGTTCTACATACAATAGAGTTGCAAACGGCAAAATTAAGTACACAAAACAACTTGATAAGGATAGAAAATTTAGAATTATCTGTTACATTACAGAGGGCAAGTACAAGGGTTACTACTATATGTATCGTAACTTAAAGTATTATTTAATTAAATAAGAATTAACGATTATAATTAATTGTTAAATTTAATCGTTAAAACTTTAAATTTTCGAGTGTAATTTTTAAGGATTTTAACACTTGAAACTTGTTATTTTAATTGTTAAAGCTTATTTTTAAGAATTTTTAAACATTTGAACTTCATTTTTAAACGATTTTCAAAATTATAAAAAAGATTTTCAAAACTTTTGAAATGTTTAAATAAAGTTTTAAAATTTTAGGCAAACTTTAAAACATATCAGTAATTTATAAAAACAGTAAAACAAAATCAATTTTTCGTGCAAAACTATACCCCACAACAGTTCTGATACTGCTGTGGGGTTGTTTTACTTTTGTAAAGCATATATATTTTATAAAAGACCGTCATAACTTTATTATAGAGAAATAAGTTAAGTAATAATATAGAACTAATTTATATCTTGTATAGCCTTGTGATAAGGATTGCCTTAGTGATTTAAGGGTATATTTTACCGAACAAAGCCAATCAGTAATTGACGGTGCAGTATCCGTCAGAATTAAGTCAGCAGATGTTATTACAGTGTATTCAACACTAGAGCAAGTACCATTCCATAGAGGCTTTTATTCTGTGGATATGACCTTCTTCTTTGATGTTGCTATTGAGGCATTTATGTCACCGGGTAGTTGCCCTGTAACAGTAAACGGTCTTGCAATTCACAGTAAAAAGGTTATTCTTTATGGTAGTGAGGGAAGTGTAAAGACTTTCACAAGTGAATACAACTATGACGAGTGCGATTGTAAACAACTTCAACCATCACAAAATCTACCGAAAGCTACTGTGCAGGTAGCAACACCAATTGCTCTATCAGCAAAGGTTTGTGAGTGCAAATGTCCTTGCAATCCACCTTGTAGAATTCCTGAGTCAATTTGTCGCAGATTTGGTGGAGATTTCTTGCAGAATGGTTCAATGTCTGTGTATGCAACAATCGGTATATTTACAATAGTACAGATAGAAAGAAATGTGCAAATGCTTATACCGGCATATGACTTCTGTATTCCTGAGAAAGAGTGTGTCACAACTTCAGATAATCCTTGTGAAATGTTCAACAGACTTGAATTCCCTACAAATGAATTTTTCCCACCAACAGTTTGCGATATTGGTGAAGAAAATAAAAAGCCTGATTGTGGTTGTAAATAAAAATAACTGCCATCCTTATGGGTGGCAGTTTTCTTATAGTATTAAATTAAACTATCGAAAGAAAAAGCCACCCGTAAGAGTGGCTTATATAAATTATAGATTACTTAACATTCATTAGCACCCATTAGTGCTGCTACTCCTCGTTCACCTGTTCTGATTCTTAGAACATCAACAACTTCAGTAACAAAGCATTTACCGTCACCAACAGTACCTGTCTTTAAGCATTTTTCAACTGTTTTTAGTACTTCTTCATATGGAATTTCAGAAACAACAACAGTAACCTTGATTTTCTTAATTAGGTTAACATCTCTTTTAACACCTCTGTAATATGTGTGACCTTTCTGCATACCACAACCGTTTACATCAGAAACTGTCATACCGTTAACACCAAGGTAGTTAAGTGCTTCTTTTAAATCATCAAAAAGTTCAGGACGAGTTATAATTTCAACCTTATAAATTTTATTCATTGTCAAAACCTCTTATTAAATAGTTTTTGTTTACCAATCTTTTAGTTCATTACCTTTTACAAGAAAGGCTTTCTTTGAAATTTCAGCAAGGGGAGAGTCACTGTAACTGTCACTGTAAAAGTCCTCAATCTTTCCGTTAGGAAACATTTCATAAAATCTTCTGACTTTTTCTTTACCATGACAGTTTATTCCTTCATATTTACCGGTTTTCATATCAACCTTAGATGCCATTAGGTACTTAATTCCAAGTTCCTTACAAATAGGTTCTAATAGAAATTCAGGGGAAGCTGAAATAATAACATCATCTTCTCTTTGTGTTTTGTAGTACCAATCTTTAATATTATTCTTATGACTTGCCCAAAATTCAGGTAAGTCCTTTTCTATATTAACATAAGGTAAGAAACGATACATTTTTTCTTTAAAATCAGTTTTGTTACCTTTTTTAAGTACATAAAACTTTGTGAAAGCCTTAATTAAACCGGGAAAAGTCTTAATAATACCTTTATGTCTTTTTAAGCAAAATAAGTAGAAATCTTTAGTAGAGTCTCCATTATATATAGTTTTATCAAAATCGTAACAGTTCATAAATACCTCTCAAATTGGATTTTATATTATTATATATTTTTTTTAAGTAAAATTCAATAAGGAGGTATTTTATGAAATAATATATTAATTAAATGTCAGCCGGATAAGCAACTTCACCATGTTGTGATTCGTCAAGACCAAGTCTTTCAACTGTGTCAGAAACTCTAAGTTTCTTAACAAATAGCTTAACAATACCGGCACAAATTAGTGTACCAACTACTGCAATTACAATAGTAACTATAATACTTTCTGCTTGTGCAAGGAATAGGTGATAGTCACCAAATACAAGTCCATCCCATTTAGCACCTGACTCAACACCGGGAGCAAGTTCCTTAACACCGAAGATACCTGTTGCAAGACCACCCCAGATACCACCAATACCGTGACAACCAAAAGCATCAAGTGCATCATCAATCTTTAGAACCTTTTTGATTAGGTGTACACCACCAACACAAATAGGGCTAACAAGTAAACCAATAATAATAGATGCCCAAATTGGAACAAATCCTGCCCCAGGAGTAATTGCAACCAAACCAACAACTAAACCTGTAGAACAACCAACAAGTGTTGGCTTTTTAGCAGTAATAATATCCATAATCAACCATGAGATTAAACCACAAGCTGATGAAATACCTGTTGTCATAAATGCATGAACTGCAGTACCGTTAGCAGCTAAAGCACTACCTGCGTTAAATCCAAACCAACCAAACCATAGGAATGCAGCACCTAAAAGAACAAATGGAATGTTGTGTGGCTGATAACTGTTTTTGTGGTAATCTCTTCTTTTGCCAAGAATAATAGCAAGTACAAGACCGGTAACACCTGAACTGATATGTACAACATTACCACCGGCAAAGTCAACAGAATCAAGGTAAAGTCCTGTTCCAAATAAACCTGAACCACCTTCAACTTCTGCTCCCATAAATCCGCCACCCCATACCATATGGGCTAGAGGATAATAAACAAGTAAAGACCATAAACAGATGAATGGTACAAGAGCCTTAAACTTCATTCTACCAGCTACTGCACCGGTAATAAGTGCCGGTGTAATAATAGCGAACATCATTTGGAATGCACAGAATAGTAGGTCAGGAATTTCAAGACCTCTTGTGCTTTCGCTAATACTAACACCACTAAGACCTAAGAAGTCAAAGTTACCGATGAAACCACCGTTGTCACCACCAAATGATAGTGAATAACCAAATAGTACCCACATCAGTACAGCAGTACCGGCAATGAACATTGTAGCCATCATTGTGTTAATTACATTTTTCTTTCTTACTAGTCCTCCATAAAAGAATGCAAGTGCCGGTGTCATAATAAATACCAGTGCAGTGCAAACCATCATAAAAGCTATACTACCCCTATCCATTTTTTGTTCTCCTTTCAATATGGAAATAGAATAAAAAAAGACAAAGACGCAAACTACCTCCAGGTAGTTGACCTCTTTGTCTGAATTTAGTTTAGCATAATAAAATTTGCTTGTCAATACTTTATTTCTTGCAAAATTATAAAAAATAATTGAAAATACATTGAAAATACTTGCAAAATTGCAATTAAAATAAAATATCTTGCATTTATTTGTTATTAATAAACAAATAATCAATGTGGAATTATAAAAATCTCTATGAACATAAATTAACAATAAGTATATATTAAATGAAATAAAAGTTACTTTTTAGTAACAAACTACCATATTATCGTAACCTTTTGTAATATAGCTATTGTAAGATGTCAAAAGATGTGATATAATAAACTAGATAAATTATATGTTGAGGTGGACAGTATGTTTGGTTATGTTACTATATATAAAGACGAACTGCTTGTCCGAGAGTTTAATGAGTACAAGTCTGTTTACTGTGGATTATGTAGAACACTTGGCACGGAATATAGCAAATTGTCAAGGTTTATACTATCCTACGATTGTACTTTTTATGCTTTGCTTTTGCTTTCACTTAACGGTGAATGTCCCGGTTACGAAAAGAAAATGTGTAGATGTAACCCACTGAAGAAATGTACTTATATAAAGAACGGTGAAGATGCACTTTCAAAAGCATCGGCACTTTCTGTTGTAAGTGTTTACTTTAAGATAGTGGATAACATTTCCGACTCAAAGGGCATTAAGAAATTAGCATACAAATTTCTGAAACCTATTGCAAAGAAATGGGCAAATAAAGCAAAAGAAAAATATCCTTACATATATAGTGCAGTTGAAACAATGTCTAAAGAACAATTTATAGTTGAATCAATGGACAATGCTCAGCTGGATATGTCAGCAGACCCTACTGCTAAAATGTTAAAGACTGTTTTGTCTTATGAGGAACAAGATAAATCAAGAAAATTAATTTTAGAAACAATGGGATATAACTTAGGTAGATGGATTTACCTTATGGATGCTGCTGATGATTTAGAAGAAGATAGAGAGAAAAATAACTATAATCCATTTTTATTAATGAATTATAACGGTGAACAAAATTTCAAAAACTACATTTCTCAGATTTTGAACCAGTCATTAGCACAAGCATATAATGCCTTTGAATTACTTGATATTACATTATATAAAGGTATTATTGATAATATTTTGCTAAAGGGACTAGCTCAAAAGCAGAGAGCAGTTTTATTTTCGGAGGAAAAGAATGGTAACAAATCCGTATAAAATTTTGGATATTCCAGAAACAGCTTCTGATGAAGAAGTAAAGTCAGCATACAGAAAACTTGCAAAAAAGTATCATCCTGATAAGTATGTTGATTCTCCTTTAAAAGATGTTGCAGATGAAAAAATGAAAGAAATAAACGAAGCATATGATATGATTATGGATATGAGAAAGAACAAAAATTCTCAGAACCAATCATCATATGGTTCAAGTGCCGGTTATGGTGGTGCATCTGACCCAATTTTCCAGAGAGTTCGTCAGCTGATTATGACAAACAGTCTTGATGAAGCTGACAGAATGTTGGATTCAATGGCAGATTCTCAGAAGATTGCTGAGTGGTACTTCCTAAAGGGTATGATTGCTTCAAAGAAAGGTTGGGGAGAACAAGCCTTTCAGTATATCCAAAGGGCAGTACAAATGAATCCCGGTAATCCTGAATATACAGCAGCTTATCAGAACATAATGCGTGCAAGACAGTATGGTGCAGGTGGTGCATATAATCAGCCTAATCAACAGTATGGCTGTAGTTGTTGCGATATGTGTGCCGGTATGATGTGTGCAGATATGTGTTGTAACTGCTGTGGTGGTGGATGCTAATGAAACAAACTCAAGCCTTTAAAATTGCCATTGGTGGTGTAATATCTGCTGTATCTTTAGCACTTATGATGTTTACAGGAGTTTTTCCATTTGGCACATATGCCTTTCCGGTTCTATCAGGAATTTTTCTAATTTCAATTTTTCTGGAATTTGGTTTTGGTTGGTCAATGCTTGTTTATGCAGTAATCTCCATAATGTCAATTTTGTTTGTTTCCGATAAAGAGGCAGCACTGTTCTTTACTTTGTTTTTTGGTTATTATCCTGTAGTAAAAAGCTATATAGAAAGACTAAAAAGTAAAGTGGTTCAGTATATCATAAAATTTGCAATTTTCAATGCTGCTTGTGTATCTGTTTATTTCTTAATGCTTTTTGTTTTTTCATTACCAAAGGATGCATTTGAAGTTTTTGGAGTTAACATTCCTTTAATTTTCCTATTAGCAGGTAATTTGATTTTTATACTTTATGACTTTGCAATTAAGGTAGCAGTTGCTCAGTACATAGATAAGTATAGAAAAATATTTTTTAAACAATGAGTGGGTGATTTCAATGGATAATTCGTTTTCAGCTAGAAAAGCTATTAGTGTTTTTCTGGCTATGATAATCGTAATTTCAACCTTTTTTGTTATGCCTATAACTTCTTCAGCTTATAGCAACAAGTATAAAGTTACTGCAAACGGTAATTTTAATATGAGAAAGTCAGCCGGTTCAAAAGGTGAAGTTGTTAAGAAAATAAAAAAGGGACAAGCACTTTACATTCAAAAGAATAGTAGTGGTAGCTGGGTTTATTGTAAAGACAGCTCAGGAAAAGCAGGTTATGTTCCGGTAAAGCATATTAACAAAGCTAAGAACTCATCTGTTTATATGACTTGTAAAACTACCGATAATGTAAATTTAAGAAAAGGTGCCGGTACTTCCTACGGAGTAATTACTGTTGTTCCAAGTGGCACAACAATGAATATGTCCGATAACGGTAATTCTTCATGGTCAAAGGTAAGTTACAACGGCTCAACAGGTTATCTTTCTAAATCTTACATAAGCATTTATTTCAAAACTACAAAAACATCACCAACACCTCCATTAACAGGTGGTGTAACAAAAGGTCCTCTTACTTTAAAGAGTACATCAGCCTCTGTATATAAAGGCAGTTACTACGGTATTCAGTATAGCAATACTTCAAGTTCAAAGGTAAAGTGGACTTCAAGTAACTCTAAAGTTGCAACAGTTGATGATGATGGTATTTTGTATGGTAAAGCAAATGGCTCAACAACAGTTAAAGCCAGTGTTGGTGCAAATTCTTTGTCTTGTAGTGTAAATGTTCGTACAAAGAATAATAGTGTAAATATTTCGAATAAAAAATATAATATTACTAAAGGTAAATCAGTTTATTTAACTTCTTCTTCATCCGGTGCAAGTTGGTCCAGTTCAGATAATTCAGTAGCTACTGTTACAAATTATGGTTTGGTAACAACTAAGAAAGCCGGTAAAGCAGTTGTTTATTGCAAAACCTCTTATGGTTGGGCAAGTTGTTTGCTCGATGTTAAGGGTGCAGAAGCTGTAAAGTTTACATATGCAAATCCTAACTCAGCACCAAAGAATAGCACAGTAACATTTGTTGCTATTACAGATAAAAGCAGAAGTGCAGTTAAATTTGATGTTACAATCGGTAGCAAAAAATATACTGTAAAAGCAACAGAAAAATCCGAAAGTGGTAACAACTACATTTGGAAAGGTAAGAAAAAGTTAACTGAGTCCGGTAAGTACAAGGTAGTTGCCTACTCACAACACAACGGTACTTGGTCAAAAAGTGTCGGTAGTTATGGTAAAGCTTTTGTAACTAAGGTTACCAGCAATACAGAAACTTCTTGTGAAGAAAGACACGCAAGTAACAGTGTTATTAACTTTATCTCTAACTATGAAGGTCTGCTTTCAAATGCTATGTTTGACCCATTAACCAGTTTCCCTTGCTTAACTGTTGGTTATGGTAGAGTTATTTATTCAGGTGACTCATTCTATAACGGAATGACCAAGAGTGAAGCTATGGCTTATCTAGTTGATTCTGTAGAAACTGACGGCTATGTTACTAAGGTAAATAATTTCCTACTTGGCAACAAAATAAAGTTTAATCAAAGACAATTTGATGCTTTAGTTACACTTGTATATAACTGTGGTACAGGTATTTTATCCAACGATAGTGATATTATTAATATGTTTGTTAATCATTCATATCCAAGTTCAAGTTCCAACCCAACTAAGGTTAAGACAACTGCTAAAGTAGCTATGAAAAAGTCTGCATCTGATAGTTCAGCTAATGTAAAAACTGTTTCCAAAGGTGCTACACTTAAACTTGCAAATGCTTCAATTCATGGAAAGAAGTATTACAAAGTAATTGACAGTAAGGGTGCAGTTGGTTATATTAACTACAAGTATCTAAATGTAACTTCTTATAACAAGAAAGGTACTCGTGACCTAAAGAATGTGTTTATCAAGGACTTTATCAGCAATATTTTCTGTTACCATCATGCCGGTGGCAGTTGCTATGCAGGACTATTGTATAGAAGAATTGATGAAGGTGAAATGTACTATTACGGCGACTATACCCGTGATGGTGAAAAAAATAAAAACAACTTCTATTATCGTTGTGTATATCATAACCCTAGCTTTGGTTGTGGCTAAAAGGAGAGAGAATAATGGATAAAAAAATAGGTTTTATTGGTGCAGGTAATATGGCAACTGCCATTATTAACGGACTGCTAAAGAATAAGGTGGTTGCACCTGAAAACATTAATGTTTTTGATGTTAATGAAAATCAGCTCAAGCTAATGGCTGAAAAAGGTGTTACTACTTGTGATACTTCTACTAAGGTTGTTACCGATAGCAATATTATTGTTTTAGCAGTTAAACCTCAGAACTATGAAGAAGTGCTTAGTGGTGTTAAAGACTCAGTAAGTGAAGAAAAGATTTTCGTTTCTATCGCAGCAGGTATCTCAATTTCATATGTACAAAAGGCCCTAGAATGCAATTGTCCTATGGTTAGAGTTATGCCAAATACACCATTACTACTAGGTAAAGGTGCAACTGCTCTTTGTCCATCAGATAATATCAGTGAAGAAGACTTTTCTGTAGTAAAGGATATGTTTGGTCTTAATGGTGCAGTAGAAGTGTTTACTGAGGACCATATGAATGAAATTATTGCAGTAAACGGCAGTAGTCCGGCATATATTTACCTATTTGCAAAGGCAATGGCTGACTATGCTAATGAGTGTAACATTCCTTATGAAAGTGCGTTAAACCTTATTGTTGCTACCCTAGAAGGCAGTGCAGCTATGATTAAGGATAGTGGTGACTCTCTTGATACTCTTATTAAGAAAGTATCTTCACCGGGTGGTACTACTCTTGCAGCACTAAAAACTTTAGAAGACTACAAATTCTATGATGGTATCAAAGAAGCTATGAAGTCTTGTACAAATCGAGCAGAAGAACTTGGTAAATAATCATAAATAAATAAATCCTTTCATATATATTCTTACATAAGGACAACTTATGGAGGTATATATGAAAGGAATAGTTTTAAAAATTAAATCACCAAAAAATTTTCACAACAGAAAAAATAACATAACCTACTTTATAAAAAGATACGGTATCTTTGCTATGTTTCTTATTTCAATTTTAGTAGGTTTTATTCTGAGTATATATTTTGGAGTAAATACCGATTTAGAATTTAAAAAGTCCTTTGACTTTTTATTTCCAACTGATTTTACAAGTAGAGCAAGTCTTGATTATTTGGGTGTGTTTAGTTGTAACTTTGCCCCTATATTTATATTTTTTGTGGCAATATTTTTACTTGGATTTTGTCCATGGGGTAACGGACTTACACCACTTGTTACTATGTTTAAAGGTTTTGGTATGGGTCTATCCTTAACTACCTTATGTTCAATCAGTGGTCTAAAGGGTTTTGGATTTTTCTTACTTGCTATGATACCCGGTTTTTTTGTTTCTTCTGCTTCACTTGCTTTACAAGGTGAAAAGACCTTTCATCTTTCAGCAAATGTTTTTAAGGTGATTATCAAGAAAGAGAATATTTCTCTTGAATTAAGAGAATTTGTTGAAGATTCAGCCACTTGCCTTTTTATAGCAATGGTTGGTTCTGTGGTGGATTCGGTACTGTTTTTGTTACTGTATTTTCACTTCTTTAACATATAAAATTCAGGATAAGGAATTATAATGGCGACAGAAAGAAAAAAATTTACTTTTGAAAATCTAGTTTCTATTTATTTTAGAAAAATACATAAAATCATTTTTACAAATTTACTTTTTGCTTTACCATTTGGTATTGTAGGTTTTTTGCTACACCTTATAGGTAACAACTTTGGTTCAGTACTTAACATTGTTATTACTACACTTGTTATACCTATCTGTTATCCACTATACGCAGGTGTAACTAAGGTAACAAGAAACCTTGGTCGTGGTGAAGATGTAGATGTTTTTACAACTTTTATTAGTGGTGTAACCGAAAACTATAAGCGATTTTTAATTCATAGTATTATACTTTACTTTGTGTTTACTATAGGAGTTTTCTCATTTTCTTTTTATGCAGGAATGGCAAAAGTCCTTGGTGGTATGATGTATGTAATGCTTGTTGCAGTAATTTTAATTGCTTTGTGGGTACTTTTTATGTATCTATATATTCCACTAATGACAGTAACTTTTGAATTATCCGAAAAGGATATTCTCAAGAACAGTGCATTAATGGCCATCGGTGAACTAAAGGTTAACTTTGCTGCACTTTTCTCTTTAGCAATTTTAACTGCAATTTGTGCAACACCACTTATATTCTGTATGGGTAACGGTGTGGCAGTTTTAGTGGTTTCTGCTATTATGTTACTACTGATTTATCCTGCATCATTTTCTTTTGTATCTAACTTTTTTATTCAAGAAAATATGATGATGATGATTACAGGTAAAGCTGATTTAGTTCACGATAGAAAAAGTACAGAAGAAAAGTTAGCTCAACTACGCAATGAGTCCAAAGAAGACTTTAGTGATGTTGATGTAGAAAAAGTTAAGAAAAGTAAAGAGGACTTTATTTTCCATAAAGGTAAAATGATTAAAAGGGATGTTCTATTACAAATGATAGAAGAGAAAGAGAGTGAAAAGAATGAGTGACAATAAAAGACCTTATGATGATGAACAGGTCAATATTAATGACCTTAATGATGATTTAGACAAAACAAAGGTTTTTAACCTTAACAGTAAAAGTGATAATCAAAACACCGGTGAATATGTTTCAAAACATTCACTAAGTAATGATGATTATGGTGATGACTTTTCCGGTGATAATCAGGATAATGAAGAAATCAGTAGCTATTCTCAAGCAGATAAAGCGAACTATAAAGATGATTATGATATGGGTCAGGTTGATGATGAGCCAAAACCTATTGTTTCTCGTACAGATACATATGGTTCACCTAAGAAGAAAAATAACAACAAAAAGCCTCTTATTATCGGCTTGATTGTAGCAGCAGTTGTACTTATTATTGTTGCAGTTGTTATAGTTCTCAATAGCTGTGGAAAAAATAAAAGTGATAACACTACTACTTCAACTACTACTTCTTCTACAACTACAGTAACTACAACTTCTGAAGATACTTACACATCTGAAGAAAATACTACAGAATATACAACTGAACCTACAACAGAAGAAACTACAGAGCCTACTACCGAGGAAGAAACAACAGAGCCAACTACTACAGAAGCAGAACCAACAACTGCACCTAATTCTGATACCGGTAGTGGTGTAAATGCTTCATTTGCACCATATAAGTGCATTACTCCTGATGGTGATGTTATTTCTGATGACTTTTCTAAGGAACTAAAGGGTGATGTTTCTTTATCACTAAATAGTAACGGTACTTACACTTTAAAGGTTGGTAATGTAGCTAACGAAAGTGGCAATTACGAAATTGACGGTAATTCAATTACTTTAGGTTCATATGACGGCAATATTTACTTTGACAATGCCGGTAATCCGGTAGGTGTTACAGTTTATGTTGATGATTATACAGTGTCATTTAACTAAATAAATATTTATAAAAACTAAGGTGCAGTAATTTTTACTGCACCTTTTCTATACCTAATAAATCAATTAATTTAATATTAACTGAGGTAATACCTTGAAACAATATTGTTATTTTTCTACTTTTTCAAATTCCAAACAACATCACCTTTACTATGTTTATTTAATCTTTCTAATGCAATTTGTCTACCATTAAAATCTTTAGTTTCCTTTTTAAAAAGCTCAACTTTATCGGGTGAAACTTCAAATGACCCTCTTATTGGTACTGCAAGTACTGACATAGTTGTTTCCTCCTTTTAGTTACCATTTTTTAATATTATATCACACCTAAAAACAATATAATTCTATATGATTTATTGTGTTTAGTCAATTAATTACTGAGTTTTCAATATAATTTGATTGATGCTATTTTGGCTTAACAACATAGTTATTCATTCCCAATATAGTGTAAAATTATTTTTCAACAAACCATCGGTTACTTTCTAAATATAAATACCTTGTGTGGTTCATAATTTGACAGGTGTATCTAACACCAACACCACCACTTTTAAGGGAACTTGCAAAACGAATATCGGTGATTTTGTCAATTTTATATTTTCTGCCATCATCCCAGTTTATCACCAAAGGCAACAAACTTCCATCTTCATCAAATTTTGCCGTAACGCTAACATATTCTTTCATAAAATTTCTCCATTAAAAAAATCCTACAGGGTGAATAATATGGTCATCTTTTGGATTTAATAAAGTAAGGCTTTTGTCTTTCATCAAAAAGGCAGGTCGTACTGCATAGTTGCCAAATCTGTTTTTTAGTGAATCAAGTGTCTTGTCTAACTTTTCGTCTCTAATATCCTTGTTGTTGTCCTCAAAGAAAGATAGCTGAAATGGTGAGTTGTCACCAATAAGCCCACTAACAGATACACCGATTGACCGTATAGGTTTTCTAAAGTTATAGTTGTTTCTAAATAATTCCAAAGCCTTGTCACGAATATCACCGGTACAACTGCTGAAATTCTTTAGCTGACCTTGCCTAGTGAAAGAGAAAAGGTCTTTATCTCTAATAGATATAGTGACAGTTTTACACCTAAAGCCTAATTCTCTCATTCTCCTGCCAACACTGTCACTTAGAATTTGTACAATCATTTTTACATCAGAATAATTTTCTAAATCTCTGGGTGTGGTTGTAGAGTTGCCAATAGATTTTACATCAGGTCTTTCATCAAATTGTGCAACAGGAGAAGAGTCAAGACCATTTGCAAAGGTGTGTAGAACTTCACCCATTTTGCCTAAGTTACTGTTAAGTATCTCTACAGGACAATTTGCAATGTCGCCAATTGTGTATATACCAATAGTGTGTAAATGCTTTTTAGTTGCCTTACCAACATAAAGTAAGTCCTCGCAAGGGAGAGGCCACACCTTGTTTTTGTATCCGTCATAACCGTCAATATCAATCTTAGTTATAGCGTCAGGCTTCTTATAATCACTGCCTAATTTTGCAAAAATTTTGTTAAAGCTAACACCGATACTAACAGTAATTCCAAGTTCATATTTAATTCTTTCGTTAATTTCTTTTGCAATTTCATAACCACTTCTATTGCAGCCGGTAACATCAAGCCATGCCTCATCTAAACCAAAGGACTCAACTCTATCGGTATATTCAGCATACATAGCCTTAGTCAATTTTGAGAATTTCATATATTGGTCAAAGTGTGGTTCAATAACAACAAGTTCCGGACATTTATTTTTTGCTTGCCAAATAGCATCACCGGTTTTTACAAAATACTTTTTGGCAAGTTCATTTTTAGCTAAAATAATACCATGCCTATTCTCAGCATCACCTGCAACGGCAAGTGGCTTATCTCTGTATTCCGGATGTAGTAAAGACTCTACACTGGCATAAAAACCATTGCAATCACTGTGTAATATTGTTCTCATTTTGCTTTTCCTTTCCTTTGTTCTATATAATTATAGAACATTTGTTCTATAAAGTCAATACCATAAATGGGACAGTAAATTTATGTTGATATTATTGTTTAATTGTGTTACAATCAGTAACTATGGAATGGGGGATTATATGACCATAGCAAAAAGTAATAACAAAAGTGTTACCAAGAAATTTGTAAGATATGTTTCTCAAAATGTTTTGGGAATGATAGGTATGTCACTATATATTCTTGCAGATACTTTTTTTATTTCAGAGTCAGTTGGTGCTAACGGTATTACTGCTCTAAATATTGTGTTGCCTATATATAGCTTTATTTTTGCAATAGGTGCAATGATTGGTGTTGGTTCAGCAATACGCTTTTCTATCAATAAAAATAAAGGCTCAAAAAGTAAAACAAATTATTTCTTTAATGCACTGTTTTGGGGAACAACTATAGGTCTTATATTTTCCTTTATAGGTTTATTTTTTCCGGGACAAGTTGTTTCTATTATGGGTGGTGACAGTACCATTGTAGAAGTGGGAAGAGGTTACACAATGATATTTATGTCATTTGCACCATTCTTTATTTGGAATCATATTTTCAATGCATTTGTCCTTAATGACGGTTCACCATCAATAGCAATGTCAGCAACATTATTTAGTAGTTTATTTAATATTGTATTTGACTATGTGCTGATGTTCCCACTGAATATGGGTATGGAAGGTGCTGCTTTAGCAACTGCATTGTCACCAATAGTAGGTGTGATGATTTGCTTTATCCATATTTTCTCAAAGAAAAATACAACATCATTAAAGCCACAAAAACCATCATTTAAGAAACTTATTTATTCTTGTCAAGTTGGTGTATCATCATTTGTAGGACAATTATCCTCAGGTGTTATTACAATAGTGTTTAACTTCCTAATCTTAGGATTAACAGGCAACACAGGTGTTGCAGCTTACGGTATTGTAGCAAATGTTTCTCTTGTGGGAATTTCGGTATTTAACGGTGTTTCACAAGGTAGTCAGCCTTTATTTAGCGAACATTACGGTAAAGGTGATAAAGACGGTATTAAAATCTTAAGAAGACTAAGTATCATAACTTCATTATTATTTTCAGCAATAATGATTTTACTTATATTTGTGTTTACTGATTTTATTGTCGGTGTGTTTAACAGTGAAAATAATTTATTACTTGAAAAGTATGCAGTAGTAGGTTTAAGATTATATTCAATAGGCTTTATCTTTGCAGGTTTAAATGTAATAGGTTCAGGTATATTCAGTGCAACAAATTTCCCTAAATGGGCATTTGCAACATCAATTGCAAGAGGTTTTGTACTGATTATACTTTCAGCAGTTGTTATGTCAATTTTATTCGGTATGACAGGTGTGTGGTTAGCTTTTGCAGTGGCAGAGCTTTTGACACTAATAATCACTTCAGTAGGTTTAACCAAAATTACAAAATTCTAAATTTTATATCTACAATAAATTAAGGTGGCTTTAGTTAGCCACCTTTTTATATGCAAAAAAATAGGCTATGTAGAAAATCTACATAGCCATAATTTTATGATTAATTAAATTAGTTTAGACCTAACTGAGCCTTAACATCATCAGCAATCTTGTTACCGATTTCAACTGATTCTTCTTCTGACTTACCGATAGAAGTAATGTAAAGCTTAATCTTTGGTTCAGTACCACTAGGTCTTACGATAACTGCATTACCACCTAAGCAGAAGTGAAGTACATTTGACTTTGGTAGGTCAATAGGTGTGATTTCACCTGTAGCAACATCTTTTTCTTCGCTCTTTAGGTAATCGTAAATTGTCTTAACAGTTTCACCGTTAACAGTCTTTAGTGGGTTTTCACGAAGATTATCCATAATTTCCTTCATCTTCTTCATACCACTAGCACCATCAAATTCAAATGAAAGTGTTGTGTTTCTGTAATAGCCGTATTCTTTGTAAATTTCATCAATTACATTAGCAAGTGTCTTACCTTGCTTTCTGTAATAAGCAGCCATTTCACAGATTAGCATTGAAGCAACAACAGCATCCTTATCTCTTACATAAGTACCTGCAAGATAACCGTAGCTTTCTTCAAAACCAAATACAAATCTTTCTTTTTCATTCTTTTCTTCAAGTCTTAGGATAACTTCACCAATATACTTAAAGCCTGTTAGAACTTTCTTTAGTTCGCAGTTGTACTTCTTACAGATTTCATCAATTAGTAGGGAAGTAACAATAGTTCTTACAACGATAGGATTTTTAGGTAATGTGCCTTTTTCTTTTCTAACACTTAGTAGGTAGTTAGTTAGCATAATACCTGTTTCGTTACCTGTAATCAGTCTGTATGTGCCGTTATCAGGAACTGCAATACCAACTCTGTCAGCATCAGGGTCAGTAGCAAGTAGTAGGTCAGGCTTAACCTTTTCACACATATCAAGACCTAACTGTAGTGCTTCCTTGATTTCAGGGTTAGGGTAAGGACAAGTTGTAAAGTTACCGTCAGGCATTTCCTGTTCAGGAACAACTGTTACATCATTAATACCGATTTCCTTTAGAACTCTTCTAACCAGCTTGTTACCTGTACCGTTAAGTGGTGTGTAAACAACCTTTAGACCTGAGTCAGCACATAGACCTTCATTTACCTGCTGTTCTTTAACATTAGCAAGGTATTCTGTATATACATCATCATTAACATATTCAATAAGACCTTCTTCAACTGCCTTGTCAAAGTCCATAGTCTTAACACCTGTGAACATATCAATCTTCTGAATTTCATCATAAACTGCACCGGCAGCATTGTCTGTCATCTGACAACCGTCACTACCATATGCTTTATAACCATTATATTTTGCAGGGTTATGAGAAGCAGTAACCATAATACCTGCTTTACAACCAAAGTGTCTTACTAGGAAAGAAAGAACAGGTGTTGGTTGTAGTTCACTGGTGATATATGCCTTAATGCCATTAGCAGCAAGAACCTTAGCAGCCTCATTCATAAATAGATCAGCTTTAATTCTGCTATCGTGGCTAATTGCAACTGCACCACCACCAATGTTATTTACATAGTTTGCAAGACCCTGAGTAGCCTGACGAACAACATAAATGTTCATTCTGTTAGTACCTGCACCGATAACCCCTCTAAGACCGGCAGTACCGAATTCAAGATTCTTGTAAAATCTTTCGTAAATTTCATCTTCATTGCCTTTAATTGCAGCTAATTCTTCAATTAAATCTTTATCTTCCTTGGCGTTTTCGCACCATACATTGTATAAAGTGTTAGAATCCATCTCAAGTTTCTCCTTTATGAGTTGCTTTTTCTTTAAGGAACATATTTCCTTGCTTAAAAATATACCACAAAATCAACCTTCTATCAATAAGTTTTTTGAATTTTATTAAATTGTTATAACTTTATCAATATATATAAAAATAAAAATGTTGATTTATTGAGAATAATATTGTATAGTAGTATATAGCAAAATTTTTGAAAGGAATATTCTAATGGATAATAACGAAAACAATATCAACAATGAAAACCTAGTTGAGGAAAATACCTCAGCTAATGAAACTAACGGTGTAGACGAAAACGGTGGTTATGTATCACAGTTCGGTGAATTAACAAATGCAGATGGTGAACCACTGGAAACTACTGCACCAACAGAAGAACCAAAGAAAAAGTTCTTCCTATTTAAGTACATTCACCCAAGTATCTTTATTGCAATTTGTGTATTCTTAGTAGCACTTATTGCTTTTGGTGTTTATTGGATTTTTGGTTCAAAGACAATCACAGGTACATGGATGAGAGAAGTAGAAAACAACAATTCAGCATCTTCAACTGCTGATGAAGTAGAGAAGATTGCAGTATATTACACATTTGAAAAGGCAGATTCAAACGGTAAGGGTACTTACTATATGAATGTTCAGGGTGAACAGTCTAAGGGTGAGTATAAACTATCAACAAGTGGTGATAAGAAAAAGATTACTATCGGTAATTCAGAACTTACATACGAAGTAACAGGTGTTAAGCTATTTGGTAACGCAACACTTAAGTTAACTCAGGATGCTTATACAGACCAGAAAACAGGTCAAAAGGTTGAGTCTCAGACAATTGAAATGAACCAAGACAAAAATCCCGGTTATGATGAAATGTCTATGAAGGACTACAAGACTGATAAGGACCTTATCGGTAAGTGGAATACAGAATACAAGATTTCTTATTACTATGGTATGTATCAGCTAGATTGTGACATTGAAATCAAGGATAACGGTATTATGACTGTTCATGCAAGTAACAGTGATATTGGTATGGACTCAACATACTACTATGCTTATTCTGCTGAAAATGGTAAGCTAACATTTAAGGGTGTTACCGATAAAGATAAGAATAAGGCAACTCTTGAATATAAGCTAAAGGACGGTATCCTAACTATTGTTGATAAGAGTAACAAGACAATGTTTAGTGAATCAATCCTTGGTTCTGCTCAGTTCTATAAAGACGGTGAAAAGAAGCCTGAGGGTATCACAACAGTTACTACAACAACTGCACCATCAACAGAAATTGCTACACAGGCTACAACTCAAGCAACAACAAAAGCTAAATAAGAATATTTAAATCTAAAGCCACAACTTTTACAGTTGTGGCTTTTTTATGCTTTACTATATTATAATTATTTAATAAACACTAATAATTATTCATACTAAAAATAAAAAGACAAAAAGAAAAGGACGGTTATTTTTATTTAACCGTCCTAAATTATTGAAATAGATGTAATTTAAAAACTAATTAGTCCATTTCCCAGTTATGCCAAACATTCTGAATGTCATCATTTTCTTCAAACATATCAAGCATCTTCTGCATCTTAGCCTTAGTTTCTTCATCTTCAATCTTTGTGTATGTTGATGGTACTTCTTCAACTTCAGCAGATACAAATTCATAACCCTTAGCAGCAAGGTCATCACGAATAGCAGAGAAGTCATCCGGCTCTGTGTAAATTGTGAAGATGTCTTCATCAGCCTCAAAGTCAGAAGCACCTGCTTCAAGAGCTTCTTCCATTACAGTGTCTTCATCTTTGTCAAAGTCTTCTCTTTCAACAACAAGAACACCTTTCTTTGAGAACATAAAACCAACACAACCCGGTGTGCCCATATTGCCACCAAACTTATCAAAGTAGTGACGAACTTCACCGGCTGTTCTGTTTCTGTTATCTGTAAGAGCCTCAACAATTACAGCAATACCTGATGGGCCGTAACCCTCATATGTAACAGATTCATAGTTGTCACCTTCATTAGAAGATGCAGCCTTTTTAATAATTCTTTCAATGTTGTCATTAGGAACATTAGCAGCCTTAGCCTTAGCAATACAATCACGAAGTTTTGAGTTTACATTAGGGTCAGCAGAACCACCGTCACGAATAGCAACAATAAGTTCTCTACCAATCTTTGTAAATACCTTTGCTCTGGCAGCATCATTTTTGCCTTTTTTCTGCTTAATGGTACTCCATTTATTATGTCCTGACATTTATATCATCCCTTATATTAAAATTTGCCTTAAAATTATATCACAAATATAGGAAAAATGCAAATAAAATGCGAATATATTTATTTGATTTTCTACTATAGAAAAATACCTAAAATATATATTACAATTTAGTTACAAAAGTGCGTTATACTCTTGAATGTTTGCTATAATAGGTATTAAATACAATATAGGGTACTATGCAAATACGAAATGCCCATATATGTATAAAATGAATTTTTTAATTAATATACGAGGTTATAATAATGGTTCGTTCAATGACAGGCTTCGGAAGACACGAAGCAACTGTTGACGGCAGAGATATTGTAGTAGAAATCAAGAGTGTAAACCACCGTTACTATGAATTTAATTGCCGTACAACAAGAGGCTATAACTTTCTTGAAGAAAAGTTAAAGTCTTATATTAAAGAAAAGGTTAGCAGAGGTAAAATTGATGTTTATGTTTCTTTAAGCCAAAAGGAAGACACAGAGTCAATTGTAAAGATTAACCCAAGTTTAGCACAAGGTTATATTAATGCACTAAAGAAACTTTCAACAGAATATGGTGTAACAGATGATATTTCTGTTTCTACTGTTGCTCAGTACAACGATATTTTCCAAGTACACAGAGCACCTGAAGATGAGGAAGAAGTTTGGAATGCAGTTAAGGAAGTTCTTGATGTAGCACTTGATAACTTTATTAAGATGAGAGAAGTAGAAGGAGAGAAGATGAAGGCTGACATTATGTCAAGAGCCGAAACTATCCTTTCTATTGTTTCTAAAATCGAAGAAAAGTCACCTGAAAGAGTGAAGGATTATGAAGCAAGACTAAAAGAAAGAATTGAAGAACTTTTAGGTAGTGCTGATTTTGATGAACAGAGAATTTTAACAGAGGTTGCAATTTTTGCAGATAAAGTTGCAGTTGATGAAGAAACTGTTCGTCTAAGAAGTCACTTCGACCAGTTGAAATTACTTATGAACAGTGATGGTGAAATCGGTAGAAAGATTGACTTTATTATTCAAGAAATGAACAGAGAAGCCAATACTATTGGTAGTAAAGCTAACGATAGCACACTATCTCATATGGTAGTTGATATTAAGGCTGAAATTGAAAAGATTAGAGAGCAAATTCAAAACATTGAATAAAGGTGCTTTATGAAACTTATTAATATTGGATTTGGTAATTTAGTTAATTCAAGCAGAATCATCTCTGTAGTCAGTCCTGATTCTGCTCCTATAAAAAGAATTGTTCAGGATAGTAAGCAGAAAAGTATGCTTATTGATGCTACCTACGGCAGAAGATGTAAAGCAGTTATTATTACAGACAGTGACCATGTTGTACTTTCTGCTATTTCTCCTGAAACAATAGGTAACAGATTGGAGGGTGAACAAAGCGATGAATAACAAAGGACTACTTATTATTTATTCCGGTTTTTCCGGAGTAGGTAAGGGAACAATTATGAAGGAAATGCTAAAGAAAGAAGATAATTTCCGACTATCTGTTTCTGCTACTACAAGAGCTCCAAGACCGGGAGAAGTAAACGGTAGAGAATATTACTTCATTTCAAAAGATGAATTTGAAGAAATGATTGAGAATGATGAGTTCTTTGAATATGCTCAGTATTCTGATAATTATTACGGAACACCTAAGAAACCTGTTGAAGAAATGCTAAAGAAAGGTCTTGATGTATTTCTTGAAATCGAAGTTCAAGGTGGACTTCAAATGATGGATAAGCGACCTGATGCACTTAGTATTTTTATTGTGCCACCATCATTAGAAGAGCTTGAATCTCGACTTCGTGGCAGAAATACCGAAACCGAAGAGGTTATCAAGAAGCGTCTTTCAGCAGTAGAATTTGAAAAACAGTTTGTTCCAAAGTATGATGTTAAAGTTGTTAATGACAAGGTTGAAGATGCAGTAAACCAAGTTATTGATATAGTAAAAAAAGAGAAAGAAAAAAGAAATAATTAATTTATAAAAAGGAGATATAATTATGCGTTTAGCTTCAGTAGATGATATGTTATCAGGTAAGGAAAGTCGTTATGCACTGGTAATCGGTGTAGCAAAGAGAGCAAGAGAAATTGCACAGGAATTTGAAGAACAGGGTATAATTACTGATGAAAAGCCGGTTCTTCTTGCTATTGAAGATTTTAAAAATCACAAGTACAACCTACTTGAACCAGAAGATGAAGAATGATGAATTCCTCATTGCAGGAATTGCAGTAGATAATACTACTTACAGTTTTGACAGACTCTTTAGCTATAAAGTACCGGATCATTTGTCTAATGTAAAAGTCGGACAGAGAGTTCTTGTACCTTTTGGCAGAGGAGATAGATTTCGTCAAGGAATGATTTTGTCTTTGTCTTATGGTAAAGAAGAAAATCTAAAAGAAATTTCATCTTTACTAGATGATAAGCCTATCTTTACCCAAGAAATGATTGATACAGTAAATTTTATCCATGATAGATATTTCTGTACTTATTATGATTCTGTAAAGGTAATGCTACCGGTAGGAATTAATTATAATATTTCTACATTTTATACAGCAGTAAATGTTAATGATGATGTACTAAATTCTTTAACTGACTATGAAAGAGAAATTTATGATTATCTTTTATCAGAGAATAAACCGGTAAAAAAAGAAACAATCTTAAATGTTTTTTCTATAGGAGAAAATTCCCTTAATAAACTTTACCGTCAAGGTGTAGTAAATAGAGAAGATGATGCCTTTAGAAAAACCAAAGATGCAACAGTAAAAATGGTGTCACTTTGTGATGATGTTGATATTAATGATTATAAGTTAACACCAAAACAACAGAAAGTTGCAGAACTTTTAACTGTTGTGGATAAGGCTTCTGTAAAGGAAGTTTGTTACTATACAGGCTACACCCAGTCAGTAACAGATTCTTTAGTTAAGAAAAAGATTGCAAGGTACTTTACTGATGAAGTTATGAGAATTCCTTATACTGTTTCAGATGTAAAGAAAGATGAAGTGATTTTAAGTCCATCACAACAATCTGCTTTTGATAATTTATACAGTAAATATTGTGATGACAAAGCCTCAGTTTCTTTACTTTACGGTGTTACCGGCAGTGGCAAAACCTCAGTATTTATGAAGTTGATTGAAAAGTGTTTTAATGATAATAAGGGTACAATATTAATGGTACCTGAAATTGCCTTAACACCTCAGTTAATCAAAATATTTACTTCAAGGTTTGGTGATAATGTTGCAGTATTCCATAGTGGTTTATCAATAGGCGAAAGACTTGATGAATATAAAAGGGTCAGTAGAGGAGATGCAAAAATTGTTCTGGGTACAAGAAGTGCAGTTTTTGCCCCACTAAAAAATATCGGTTTGATTGTTATGGATGAAGAACAAGAAAGTTCCTATAAATCCGAACAAACACCAAGATATAACGCAAGAGATATTGCAAAGTTTAGGTGTTATAAACACAATGCTTTGTTACTTCTTTCTTCAGCTACTCCAAGTGTAGAAAGTTTCTATATGGCTGAAAAAGGAATTTATAATCTTGTAAAATTAACAGAAAGATATGGTAAAGCAACATTACCACAAGTTTCTGTTGTTGATATGAATGAAGAACAAATGAAAGGTAATTTTAGCAATTATTCAACAACACTAAAAGAACTTCTTTCAAGTAACTTAATTCATAAAAAGCAGTCTATTATTCTTCTTAACAGAAGAGGATACAATACATTTTTAAGTTGTAGGAGTTGTGGTCAAGTTGTAACTTGTCCCAATTGTTCGATTTCTATGACATACCATAGTGCAAACAATAGAATGATGTGTCACTATTGTGGCCATTCAGTTCCTTATACGGATGAGTGTCCTGACTGTCATCAGCATACATTAAAGTTTAGTGGTGCAGGTACTCAAAAGGCAGAACAAGAACTTGTTGATATGTTCCCGAGTGCCAGAGTATTAAGGATGGATGCTGATGCCACAATGACAAAAAGTAGTTATGAAACAAAACTTACTGCTTTTGCAAATGGTGAATATGATATTCTTATCGGTACACAAATGGTAGCTAAAGGTCTTGACTTTCCAAATGTAACATTGGTAGGTGTTATCAATGCCGATCAAATGCTTTATTCTGATGATTACAGAAGTTACGAAAGGGCATTTTCGTTATTGACTCAAGTAGTTGGCAGATCCGGCAGAGGTGACTCAAAGGGTGTTGCAGTTATCCAAACTTCAACACCGGAAAATTATGTTATAGGTCTATCGGCAAAGCAAGACTATGATACATTTTATAAAGGTGAAGTAGGAGTGAGAAAAGCTCTGCTTTATCCTCCTTTTTCCGACATTTGTCTTATAGGTTATCAAGGTATAATTGAGGGTGCAACAATAAAGTGTGCAAACGCCTTTCAAAATGCCTTAATTAACAAAATCAAAAATAATTATAGCAGTATGCCTTTAAGGGTGCTTGGACCAAGCCAAGCCTATGTTTATAAGGTAAATAATAAATATAGATACAAGACTATAATTAAGTGTAGAAATTCAAAGGATTTCCGTAGTGTTATTAAGGAAACATTACTTGAATTTTCTAAGAATAAGGAATTTAAAAATATAGGTATAACAGTAGATATAAATCCACTGTCTTTTAATTAGGTGAATGAGTATGGCTATTAGAAATATTGTAAAAGATGGAGACGAGATTCTTCATAAGAAATGTAGAAATGTGGAGAAGTTTGACGATAAGTTAGCAACACTTCTTGATGATATGGCTGAAACAATGCACAAAGCTGACGGTGTAGGTCTTGCAGGTCCACAGGTTGGTATGCTAAGAAGAGTTGTTGTTATTGATATTGGTGAGGGTGTAATTGAACTTGTTAACCCTGAAATTATTGAAACAAGTGGTGAACAAGAAACTGCTGAAGGTTGTCTATCTTTCCCCGGAGAATATGGCATCACTAAGCGTCCAATGTATGTAAAAGTAAAGGCTCAAGACCGTAACGGTAATTTCTTTGAAATGGAAGGTGAAGAACTTTTAGCAAAGGCTTTCTGTCACGAAATTGACCATTTAAATGGTATTGTGTTTAAGGATATTGTTGTTAGAATGTTAGACCCAGAGGAGTTAGGCTAATGAATGTTGTTTTTATGGGTACTCCGGACTTTGCAGTTCCATCATTAGAAAACATTGCAAAGGTTCATACTGTACAAGCTGTCTTTACTCAGCCGGATAAACCGGTAGGCAGAAAAATGATACTAACACCACCTGATGTAAAGGTTTGTGCTGAAAAGTTAGAAATACCTGTCTATCAACCGGTAAAACTAAAGGATAGCGATAGCTATGAAATTATTAAGGAACTTAACCCTGATGTAATTGTTGTTGTTGCTTATGGGCAGATTTTACCTGAAAATATTTTGAATATTCCAAAGTATGGTTGTATCAATGTTCATGGTTCTTTACTCCCAAAGTACAGAGGTGCAGCACCCATTCAGTGGTCCGTTTTAAACGGTGACAAGGTTACAGGTGTTACTACAATGTATATGGAAAAGGGTCTTGATACCGGTGATATTCTTGAAACTAAGGAATATGAAATCGGCATCAACGATACTGCCGGTGAAGTCTTTGATACATTGGCAGAAATGGGTGGTAAGCTAATCCTTGATACACTTGAAAAAGCAGAAAAAGGTGAACTTCATCCTATCAAGCAAGATGACAGTAAAAGTTCATATGCAAAAATGCTTGATAAGTCAATGTGTAATATTGATTTTTCAAAGACTAATTTACAAGTTCATAACCAAGTTAGGGGACTTTCACCATGGCCTGTTGCCTCAACAAAACTTAATGGCAAAGTCCTAAAAATCTTTGAAACAAGACTTACAGAGGGTAAAGGTAAACCCGGAGAAATTTTAAACACAAATCCACTTACTATTGCTTGTGGTGAAGGTGCAGTTGTTGTAAATACTGTTCAACTACAGGGCAAAAAAAAGATGGATTCTAAAGCTTTTTTACAAGGTCATAAACTCGAAAAAGGCACAGTTATAGGAGAATAAATTATGTATCATTACTTTTATGGTATTGACTGGACATATATTGTGTTTATGCTACCATGCCTTATTTTGTCAATTATATGTCAAGTTAAAGTAAACAGCAATTTTAGTAAGTATAGCAATGTAAAAAATATGCGTGGTATGACAGGTGCTCAAGCAGCTGAATATGTTCTAAACCATTATGGTGTTCATGGTGTTCGTATTGAACAAGTTGCCGGTAACTTAACAGACCACTTTGACCCAAGAATAAATGTTATCAGACTTTCCGATAGTGTTTATAATGTAGCTTCTGTTGCAGCAGTAGGTGTTGCTTGTCACGAAGCAGGTCACGCAGTACAACACGCTACAGGTTATGTACCAAACAAAATTCGTGGTGCTATTGTGCCAATTGCCAGGGTAGGTTCTAGCTTAGGATGGATACTTTTCTTAGTAGGTTTATTTTTGCCAACACAGTTTTCATTCTGCTTATGGCTAGGTATCATATTCTTCTCAGCATCAGTTCTTTTTACTTTCGTAACTTTACCTGTAGAATTTGATGCATCAAGAAGAGCATTAAAGTGTATCAGAGATACTAACTTACTTTACCCTGAAGAATATGAAGGTACAAAGAAAGTTTTACAAGCAGCTGCTATGACTTATGTTGCCTCAGCAGCAACTGCTTTACTACAATTACTAAGACTTATTTTTATTGCAAATAATAGGAGAAGATAATAGATGAAAAGCCCAAGAAGAGTAGCATTTGATGTGCTTTATAAAATTGAAACTGAAGAGTCCTACAGTTCAATTGCAGTGAATAAAGCATTAAAAGAGAATAATCTTAATAAGCTAGACTCTTCTTTTGCCTCAGCTATTATTTACGGAGTACTGGAAAAGAAGATAACTCTTGACTATGTAATCCGTAGTTTTTCTTCTGTAAGGCTAAAGAAAATAGAAACCAAAACTTTAACTATCCTTAGAATGTCAGTTTATCAGATGCTTTATATGGACAAAGTTCCGGATAATGCATCTGTTAACGAGGCAGTACAACTTGCAAAGAATTTAAGGCTTTTTAAGTCATCAGGTTTCATTAACGGTATTCTCAGAAGTATCTCAAGAGCAGAAACTAAGTGTGACTTAAGCAAAATAAAAGACAAAATAAAATTACTTTCAGTTAAGTATTCAGTACCGGAAGATATTATAAAATTATGGCTTGACAGTTATGGTGAAAAGGTAACTACCCATATGCTAAATTCAGTAGATGGCAGACCTCCACTATATGCCAGAGTAAATACACTTTTAACTGATGAAGATACTTTAATTGAAAATCTTAGAGAAGAAAATATTATTGCTGAAAAGTCTATTTTAGAAAATGTAATCACTCTGAAAAATACAGGTTCGGTAGAAAATATAAAAGCCTTTCAGTATGGAGAATTTTACATACAAGACCTTTCTTCAAATATAGCATTAACAACATTATCACCTAAAGAAAATAATGTTGTGTATGATGTTTGTTCAGCACCCGGAGGTAAGTCCTTTACCGGTGCAATCCTAATGAACAATAAAGGTAAGATAAATTCCTATGACCTTTATAAACATAAAATCAAGCTGATTTATTCCACAGCTAAGAGATTAGAAATCAGTATTATAAATACTGAAATTAATGATGCAACTTCATTTGATGAAGAGAATGTTGCCGATATAGTTATTTGTGATGTTCCATGTTCAGGACTTGGATTACTTCGCAGAAAACCGGAAATCAGATATAAAGATAATATAGTTAATAATGACTTAACAGAAATACAGTATAAAATTTTATGTTCATCTGCTAATCTAGTAAGAAACGGTGGAAAATTAATGTATTCCACTTGTACCCTTAACCCAAAAGAAAACAATCTTTTAGTAGAAAAATTCCTAAGTGAACATAAAGATTTTGTAGGTGAGAAGTTAATTCTCCCAAAGAATATTAAAAGAACCATAAAGGAAAATGAATATGAATGTTCATTGTTCCCACAAACCAATAATTCAGATGGTTTTTACTTTGCAATACTGAGAAAGGGTGATTAAATGACTGATTTAAAATCAATGAATTTACAAGAAATTGAAGAGCTTATTTCATCATTAAATTGCCCAAAATTTAGAGCAAAACAAATTTTCCAATGGATAAACAAAGGTGTAACTTCCTTTGATGAAATGAAGAATGTACCAAAGGACTTAAAAGAAAAGTTATGTGAATATTGTTACATTTCTGTTGCATATATTGAAAAAAAGCAAATTTCACGGTATGATGGTACAGTTAAGTATTTGTTTAAATTTAATGACGAGCAGTGTGTTGAGTCTGTTGTGATGAGTTATCACCATGGACACACAATCTGTATATCAACTCAAGTAGGTTGCAAAATGGGTTGTAAGTTCTGTGCAACAGGTAAGCAAGGCTTTACAAGAAACCTTACTGCCGGTGAAATGATTGCCCAGATAGAATCAGCCCAAAAAGACCTTAACATAAGAATTTCCAATATTGTTCTTATGGGTATGGGTGAACCACTTGATAACTATGACAATGTAATGAAGTTCCTTGATTTGGTTTCATCAGATGATGGACTGAATATAGGGAAAAGGCATATTACCTTGTCAACTTGTGGTATTGTTCCACGAATTTATGATTTGGCTGATAGAAAGTTACAGATTACACTTTCTGTTTCTCTCCATGCACCAACTGATAAAATGAGAAGTGCAACAATGCCGATTAACGATGCTTATAACATTGATGAGCTTATGAAAGCCATCAAGTATTATATAGATAAAACCAATCGTAGAGTAAGTTTTGAATATGCTATGATTGATGGTGTAAATGATAGTGACGAAGCAGCTAATATACTTGGTAATTTAATAAAAGGTATGCTGTGTCATGTTAACCTAATACCTGTAAATGATGTTACAGGTAATGATTATCGCAAGAGTAACAAAGAAAGGTTAATATCATTTACTAATGTACTTGCTAAATATGGTATTACTGCTACTGTAAGAAGAACTTTGGGCAGCGACATTGATGCAAGTTGTGGACAACTAAAAGGTAAGCACAAGAAAGGAGGAAAGTAATCTTGAATATACATAGTAAAACAGATAAAGGTCTTGTCAGAAACGATAATCAGGATTATTGTCTTTCCGGGAAAATGTGTGACGGTGCAGTATGGGCTGTAGTTTGTGACGGTATGGGTGGTGCTAATGGTGGCCACACAGCCTCAACAACTGCTTGTGAATATATAGCTAGGGAAATGAAAAATCTATATACCAGTGATTTCACAAACGAAGAACTATATGCACTACTTACAAACATAGTTTCCGGTGCAAACCTTGAAGTTTATAATTTAGCTCAAAAAAATATTGAACTTATCGGAATGGGTACTACTTGTGAGTGTGTATTCCTAAGGGACAATATTCTTCATATTGTACATATAGGTGACTCAAGAACATATCTTGTTCGTAATCATAAGGCTTATCAGCTAACTAAGGACCATTCTTTAGTTCAAGAAATGGTAAGTCGTGGGGAGATTACAGAAGATGAGGCCTTAGTTCACCCAAACAAAAACTTTATTACTAGAGCAATCGGTGTAAAGAATACTATCAAAGTGGATTATACTCAGTACGAATATAAACCGGGAGATATTGTTATTATTTGTACCGATGGTTTAACTAATTGTGTCAGCAAAGAGGAAATTGCAGAGGTTGTAAATAGCAACCCTAAGAACCAAATTACCGACAAGTTAGTTGAAGAAGCTAAATTCGGTGGTGGCACAGACAACATTACCGTTATTACAATATATTAAGGAGGAAGAATTATGATAGATAAGTACACAGGCAAAAAGCTTGACGGTAGATATGAAATCCAAGAACTTATCGGTGTTGGTGGTATGGCCAATGTTTATAGATGTTACGATACTGTTGACGATAGAGAAGTTGCAATCAAAATTCTAAAGGATGAATTCCTTGATAATGCAGACTTTATCAGAAGATTTAAAAACGAAAGTAAATCTATTGCTGTTCTTTCACATCCAAACATTGTAAGGGTTTATGATGTTTCTTTTGGTGATATGATTCAGTATATTGTTATGGAATATATTGACGGTATTACTCTTAAGGAGTATATCGCTCAGCAAGGTGTAATTCAGTGGAAAGAAGCATTGCACCTAACAACTCAAATTTTAAGAGCATTGCAACATGCTCATGAAAAGGGTATTGTTCACCGTGACATTAAGCCACAGAACATTATGTTGCTTCAAGACGGTACTATCAAAGTAACTGACTTTGGTATTGCCCGTAACTTTAATTCTGCTACAAGAACAATGACAGAACAAGCAATCGGTTCTGTTCACTACATAGCACCTGAACAAGCAAAGGGTGGCAACACCGATGGTAAAACAGATATTTATTCTGTTGGTGTTATGATGTATGAAATGCTAACAGGTAAACTACCTTTCGTAGCTGATAATGCAGTTTCTGTTGCTATTATGCAACTTCAGTCTACTCCAAAGCTACCAAGAGAGATTAATCCTGACATTCCACAAGGCCTTGAAGAAATCACTCTTCATGCTATGCAGAAAGACCCTAAGGATAGATATGAGTCAGCTCAAGCAATGCTTAATGATATTGACCGTTTCAGATTAAATCCAAGCATTGTATTTGGTTACAGTCTTCCAAAGCCAATAGAACCAAAACCTGCTGAAAAGAAAAGAGAAGCTAAGAAAAAGGATGAAACAAAGAGAATCTTTGAAGAGAAGAAAGTTGATGATAACAAAGATTCTAATAAGTTTGTTCCGGAAGAGTTTGATAGTGAAGAACCTGAAAAGAAAGTAAGATCAAAGAAAAAGTCTGCAATCCTAGGTGTTGTAGCATCATTTGTAATTTGTCTTATCGGTTTTGGTATTTACTTTGTAACTTCTTCATTCTCAAATTCAAATGCAGATACAGATGTTCCAAATTATGTTGGCAAAACAATCCTTGATGTTAAGCAAGGAGATAATAAAGAAAACTTTGTTTTCCAACTGGACTTTGAATATGACTCAACTAAAAAGGAAGGTGTTATCCTTTCTCAACAACCTGAAGCAGATTCAAAGAAAGTTAAGAAAGGTTCAACTATTCAGCTAACTGTAAACGGCAAAAATTCTGATGTAACAGTTCCTCATCTTCTAAATACAACAGAGGAAGATGCTATTAAAGAACTAGAGTCAAGAAACCTTGTACCTGAGATTGTTTATGTACAGAGTGAAGATGTTAATGTTGACTATGTATCATCAGAATTCCCAAATCCGGGACAGAAAACAACTATCGGTTCATCAGTATATCTTTATGTTTCAAAAGGCCCTGCTGAAAAGAAAGTTAAAATTCCTGATGTAACAGGTAAAGATATTTCTGAAGCTAAGGAAATTCTTGAAAGTAAAGGTCTGTATGTAGAATACGAATATGACGAAAACAGTTATGAAGAAAAGGATACTGTTATTAGACAAAATCCTTTACAGGGTGGTACTGTAAAGAAGGGCTATACTGTAAAACTTGTTCTTTCAGGTGGTAAAAAGGATTCTCAGTCTATTCAGATTGATGTTCAGTTGCCAAAGGATGAAACAAACAGTGTTTCACTACAGGTTGTATTTGATGGCAATGTATTTGCAACAACAAATGTTATTCCATCAGAACTAAAGACATATAGCTTTACTTTAACAGGTACAGAAACCGACTCAAAGGTTAAGGTATATCTAAACGGTCAGCTATATCAGGAATATACAATTGACTTCCAGAATAAGAAGGCAACCCCAACATACCATGACTATGTTGTAGCAACAACTACAACATCAGCACCTCCTACTACTCAGGAAGATACAACTGTTGCACCTACTCAGGATATAACAACAGTTCCACAAGATACAACAAACTATTACACAGAGCCAACTCAAGAACCACAACCTACTACTGCTCCGGCTAACTAAGGATGTTTTAATGAATAGTGTAGAGGGTAGAATTATAAAAGCAATCAGTGGTTTCTATTATGTAGAAACCACTGACAATACATATGAATGTAAGGCAAGAGGTTCTTTTCGTAAGACAAGCAAAACTCCTGTAGTTGGAGATTTAGTGACAATCTCTATACCTGAAAGTGGTTATCCTACAGTTGAAGAAATACATAAGCGAAAAAACTCTATTGTACGACCACCAATGGCAAATATTGATACATTGGTTATAGTTTGCAGTACAGTTTCTCCTGCACCAAACTATACAGTTATTGACAAGATGACTGCAACTGCTGTATATAACAATATTGAACCGGTAATTGTAATCTCAAAGTCAGACATAAAAAGTGGTGAAGAAATATATAATATCTATAACAGTACAGGTATCAAGACTATACTTTATTCTTCCGTTACAGGGGAAGGTGTAGATGAAATATATTCACTTTTATCTAACAAAATCACTGCCTTTATTGGCAACAGTGGTGTTGGTAAGTCAACTTTACTTAATAAGCTTTTTCCTGATTTTCAGCTAAAAACAGGAGAAGTTAGTGATAAACTTGGCAGAGGTCGTCATACAACAAGAACTGTTGAATTACTGAAGTTTAATGGTGGTTATGTTTGTGACACACCCGGGTTTTCAACTATGCAACTTGAAAAGTTTAATATTCAAGACAAAACTAAGCTTCAATATATGTTTCCTGAATTTGAAGATTATATCGGTCAGTGCAAGTTTACTTCATGTAGCCATACTTGTGAAAAGGGTTGTGCTATTCTACAAATGGTAGAAGAAGGCAAAATTCAAAAGTCACGACACAATAGCTATGTTGATATGTATAATGAAATAAAAGACATTAAAGAATGGGAGAGAAGAAAATGAGATGTGTAATTATTTCCGGTTCACCGGATACAAATGTAGAAGAAATCAAAAGCCTATGTACAAGTGATGACTTTATTGTTTGTGCTGACTCAGGTTATTCTTTTGCAAAGAAAGCAGGTCTGACTCCAAACCTAATTATCGGTGACTTTGATTCACTAAAGGAAGAACTACCACAGAACACAGAAGTTGTTAAGCTAAATACCCATAAGGATGATACTGATACAGAACATTGTGTAATGGAATGTATCCGTAGAGGCTATAAGGACTTCTTACTACTAGGTTCAATCGGTGGTAGAACCGACCATACATTTGCAAACATTTCAACTCTGGCATTTCTCTCAGAATACAACTATAACGGTATTGCAAGAAACAACGGTGAGGAAATTCGTATCCTAAAGGAAGGTTCATACGAAATGAACAACAAGAAAGGCCTTATTTTCTCTGTGTTCCCTTATGGTTGTGAAAGTGTAAATGTTACATATAAAGGTGCAGAATATATGTTAAACAACAAGACTTTAACATATAATGTATCTCGTGGCATTAGCAATGTTTTTGTTGATGACGAAGCTGAAATCACAATCAACAGAGGCAGAGCAATCCTATTGACTTATTATAAATAAGAGGTTTTTATGCTATATAATATGTGTGGTTTAAATGTTTATTATGAACCAAAATATGGACAGACAATTACTCGTTCTGAAAAATATTTAGCAAAAAATCAAAATTTAAAACCAGACATAACTCTTAATGTTACAGAAGAAAGGATAGATAACTATATCCTTTCTTTTCCTCATACATCTAGGTCACTTGCTGAGTATGTAATTTATGGAATGATATTTTACGAAGCAATCTTAGATTATGACGGAATACTTCTTCATTCATCAGCAATATCTGTTGATAATGAAGCCTATCTTTTTACTGCAAATAGTGGTACAGGAAAGTCAACCCATTGTGCTTTATGGATGAAGTATTTTGGAGACAGAGCCGTTATGATAAATGACGACAAACCGGTTATCAGAATAATTGATAATAAGATATATGCTTGTGGCACACCTTTTTCAGGTAAATATGATATTAATAAAAATATTTTAGTACCACTAAAAGGTATTTGTTGTATTAACCAAGGCAAAGAAAATGTTATCAATAAAATATCTACCAAGAAAGCTATAGGAAAATTCCTGCCTCAAACACTTTGTATTAATGATAAACAGAAAATGTCAAGCCTATTAACTGTTCTTGATAAAGTTCTAAGCAATGTAAATGTGTATGAACTGTTTTGTGATATTTCTGAAGATGCAGTAAAAACATCTTATAATATGATGAGCAAAAATTAGTGGTGATATTATGGCAAAAAAACAAGAAAAAACTAATGTAATGAGAATTCTTGACCAAAAGAAAATTGAGTATTCTCACTATGCTTATGATAATACAAAACTTAACGCAGAAGAAGTAGCAAATGCTCTTAATCAAGAAGTAGGCAAGGTTTTTAAAACTCTTGTAACTGTTGGTAAAAGTAAAGAACATTATGTTTTTGTTGTACCGGCAAATAAGGAACTTGATTTAAAGAAAGCTGCCAAAGTTGCAAAAGAAAAGTCAATAGAGATGATTCACCAAAAAGAACTTTTGCCACTAACAGGATATATCCATGGTGGTTGTTCACCAATCGGTATGAAAAAGCAGTTTAAAACTTTTATCCATAAGACTGCCAATGACTATGATACTATCTACTTTTCAGCAGGTAGGATAGGTAACCAGGTTGAGTTGCCACTATCCTCATTGCAAAAGGTAATTCCTGTTGAAGTAGCAGATATTATAAAAGATAATTCTTGATTTTTTCATTACCTTGTGATAGAATTATCTTATTGAATGGGGATGTAGCTCAGCTGGGAGAGTACCACAATGGCATTGTGGGAGTCGAGGGTTCGAGCCCCTTCATCTCCACCAAAGAAAAGCCCATAGGTAAGCCATTTTTAGCTAACCTATGGGTATTTTTATTTCTTTAAAAGAAAACGGCGAAAAAACGGCGTAAAAAGTAAAATAAAATTTTAAACTATTGAAAATAATAATAAGTAAGAGTATAATATTATTAAAGTGAAAATTATGGGAGCTTGTGTTACAGGCTGAGAGGAAGATATAATCTTCGACCAATACCTGATTTGGATAATGCCAACGTAGGGATATATTGATTAATGTATTTTGAGAAGTTACCCAAACATAGGGTAGCTTCTTTTTTTACTTATAGGAGGTGTAAAAGTGGTAACAATTAACGGTAAAGAAGTGGATATGTCAGGAAAGACTATTTCACAGTATCTGGAAATTGCAAATTATAACCCAAAGACTATTGCAGTTGAATGTAATGAAGTAATTATCTCAAAGTCTGATTATGAAACAACTGTACTAAAAGATGGTGATGTAGTAGAAGTTGTTAGCTTTATGGGTGGAGGCTAATTTCTTCTTAAGAAAAATAAAACAAACTTGATATACATTGAAAGAAGGAAATTATAATGGAAAATGATAAACTTATCATTGGTGGTCATGAATTTAACTCTAGATTTATCTTAGGTTCAGGTAAGTATTCTATGAAACTTATTGACTCAGCTATTAAGGATGCCGGTGCTGAAATTATTACACTTGCAGTTCGTAGAGCAAATACTAAGGAACAAGAAAACATTCTTGATTATATTCCAAAGGGTGTTACATTACTACCTAATACAAGTGGTGCAAGAAATGCTGATGAAGCAGTAAGAATTGCAAGACTAGCCAGAGAACTTGGTTGTGGTAACTTTGTAAAGATTGAAATTATGAGAGATAGTAAGTACCTACTTCCTGATAACCAAGAAACAATTAAGGCTACGGAAATTCTGGCAAAAGAGGGTTTTGTTGTAATGCCTTATATGTATCCGGATTTAAATGCTGCTCGTGATTTAGTTAATGCCGGTGCAGCATCAATTATGCCTTTAGCTTCACCAATCGGTTCAAATAAAGGTTTAGCTACTAAAGACTTTATCCAAATTCTAATTGATGAAATTGATTTACCTATTATTGTTGATGCCGGTATCGGTAAACCTTCTCAGGCTTGTGAAGCAATGGAAATGGGTGCATCAGCAATTATGGCAAATACTGCATTAGCTACTGCCGGGGACTTACCATTGATGGCATCAGCATTTAAGAATGCTATAGAAGCCGGTAGAAAGGCATACTTATCAGGATTAGGCAGAGTTCTAACTCGTGGTGCATCTTCTTCAGACCCATTAACAGGTTTCTTGCGTAACTAAGAGGTGAATTTTAATGGAAAACGAATTTTTAATTGACTCAGAGTTTTTGTCACCAAAAGCACTTGAAAAGAAACATAGACTGGAGAATGACCCATCCTACCGTAAAAACCATATGGAATATATGCCCGGTATGGAAGTTATTGAGTCAGATGTTTGTAAGAATGTAATGGACCATATGAATTCTTATGACTATTCAAAATATACTGCAAAAGATGTACGAAAAGCACTTGAACATGAAACTTGTTCTATTGAGGACTTTAAGGCACTTTTATCACCTGCAGCAGAACCATTCCTAGAACAAATGGCTCAGAGAGCAAGAGTAGAAACAAGTAAGCATTTTGGCAATACCGTATATATGTTTACACCGTTATACATAGCAAATTATTGCGAAAACTATTGTGTTTATTGTGGCTTTAACTGTTACAATCACATTAATCGTATGAAACTTTCAATGGAACAAATTGAAAAAGAAATGAAAGTTATTGCCGATAGTGGTATGGAAGAAATTTTGATTCTTACCGGTGAAAGCAGAGGTCAAAGCAATGTAGAGTATATTGGTGAGGCTTGTAAATTAGCACGAAAGTATTTCCGTATGGTAGGACTTGAGATTTACCCTGTAAATACTGATGAATATGAGTATCTTCATAAATGTGGTGCTGACTATGTAACAGTATTCCAAGAAACTTATGATACAGATAAATACGAGACACTTCATTTGCTAGGTCATAAGAGAGTATGGCCATACCGTTTTGATGCTCAAGAAAGAGCATTAAGAGGTGGTATGAGAGGTGTTGCTTTTTCAGCACTTTTAGGACTATCAGACTTTAGAAAAGATGCTTTAGCAAGTGCACTTCATGTGTATTATTTACAGAGAAAGTACCCTCATGCAGAAATGTCCTTGTCTTGTCCAAGACTAAGACCGATTATTAATAATGAAAAGATTAATCCACTTGATGTACACGAAACTCAACTTTGCCAAATTCTATGTGCATATCGTATCTTTTTACCATATGTAGGTATTACAGTTTCTTCAAGAGAAAGTGCAGAATTCAGAAATGGTATTGTAAAGATTGCAGCAACAAAAGTTTCTGCCGGTGTATCTACCGGTATCGGTGATCACGAAAGTAAGTATAGTGGTAAAGAAACAGAAGAAGAACAAGGTGATGAGCAGTTTGAAATTAATGATAATCGTAGCCTAAAGAAAATGTATGATGAAATTACAGATGAAGGCTTGCAACCTGTTCTAAATGATTACCTATATGTCTGATATTATTGTTATTTCCAACAGTTCAATCTGTAAAGAAGATTTCTTATTACGCATTGAAAAACTTGCAAGAGCAAAACCTAAGGCAATTGTACTTAGGGAAAAACATTTGCCGGAAAATGACTATGAAGATTTAGCTAAAAAGGTAATTGAAATTTGCAATAAATATAATACTCAATGTATCTTGCATAATTTTCCTAAAGTTGCAGAAAAGCTAAATCACGATGCTTTGCATTTACCTTTGCAAGTTCTTGCAACACTTACTGATAAAGAAAAATCACAGTACAAAATTTTAGGTGCATCTTGCCATTCGGTAGAGGATGCAGTAAAAGCCCTGAAACTAGGTTGTACCTATATTACAGCAGGTCATATTTTTGATACTGATTGCAAGAAAGGTTTGCCGGGTAGAGGACTTGATTTTCTTAAAGCAGTTTGCAGTAGCGTATCAATACCTGTATATGCAATAGGTGGCATTTCACCAAAAAACTTTTCAATGGTTAGAAATGCCGGTGCAGATGGTGGTTGTATAATGAGCAGTGCGATGAATTGTCTAGAACCTCATAATTATTTATCTTTATTTTAATAAAACAAAATTTAGTATATTAAAAAAGTCAAGTGATTTTGAATCCTTGACTTTTTAAATTTGTTATTTAAATTTTTCTTTCATTACTTTAGCAAAATACTCATAAGGAACAATGTATTTACTTTTATTATTTATTTTAATTGTGGTTATGAAATCGTTAACATCTCTGTTAATTTTTTTAGTGTGCAAAATACCATCTTTTATGTAATTGTAAAACCGAGAGCCACCCCAAGCCCAATCAGACTGAACATGGTTTAAACTTGATATTATACTTCTATTTGTAATTTTATCGAAGATAGAAACCGGTGATGATTTCACATATTTTTTAAGTGCCTTAACCATTTCTTTATCTGATGAGTACATATCAAAAATATAGTTAAAAACATCGTTCATGGTATTATCTATATTACCAACCTTATAATTAATAAGAAAAACAACGAATTTAGTTTCAAAATGCATAAGTTCTAGACACTTTTTGCCATCAAAATAAAATAACTTACATCCCCATTCGTAAAGGGAGTTGTCTTTCTCTATTTCTCTTAATTTCTTAGCAAGAGGGGAAATTTCAGATATCATTTCATCAGGAGTATTCAATTTGTATCTATCCAGCATTTTTTTAGTAGCATAAATTATCATATTATCTACCTTTCTATTATGTTTTATATTATATTATTATACTTTTAATATTAGAAAGCACAAGAGGTTTTTTAATAAAAATTTAAGAGAAAAATATTACAATATAATAAATAATACAAAATTTGACAGAGAAAAAGAAAAATCACCTATTAGTTAACAAAACTGTAACATCAAAAGGTAATAAATTTTCTTGAATATGTACTTTCACTATGATATAATGTTTTAAGCATTAAACTAAGATAATAGTGTAAAAATAACTAAAAGGAGTGAGAAGTATGGCACTATGTATGGGCTGTATGAAAGAAATAGGCGATGAACAAATCTGTCCTGATTGCGGCTTTAACAATACAGAAACTCAGCCAGAACCTTTCCTAGGTTTTCATACTGTTTTAAAAGATAGATATATTGTTGGTAGAGGTATCGATACAAATGGTGAAAGTACCCGTTACCTAGGTTATGATAAAGAAGAAAAGAAGAAAGTTATCATTAGAGAATTTCTACCAATCGGTATTTTTGACCGTTCAAAAGGTGAGAAAGACCTTGTTGTAGGATATAATGATGAAACTGTTTTCAAGAACTTGCGTTCTAACTTTATTTCATATTACAAGATTGTACAAGAACTAAACAATATGTCAGTAATGATTAAAATTCTTGATATTTTTGAAGAGAACAATACTGCATATGAAATTGAAGAATATCTTGAACTGAACCACTTTGAAGATTATCTAAAGAGAAATAACGGACAACTTGAATGGGAAGTTGCAAGACCACTGTTTATGCCACTTATCTCTGCTTTAGAGTCACTTCATAAGAGAGGTATCGGTCACTACGCAGTTTCACCATCAAACTTATACATAACTAAAGACGGCAAGCTTAAACTTTCAGGTTTCTGTACTGCTATGGAAAGAAAGAGAGGTACTCCACTAAAGAGTCAGCTTTATAGTGGCTGTGCTGCTCCTGAACAATATGAAAAGAACTTTACTCTTGATATTGTTACCGAAATTTATGGCTTTACAGCAACACTTTTCCATACATTAACAGGTCATGTTCCTGCTAATGCAAGAGAAAGACTAAAGGACAGTAGTCTACTTATGAGTACAAATACTGTTAAGAGATTACCTCCTCATGTTGTTACTGCTTTAGCAAATGGTTTACAGGTTGACAGAAAAGAAAGAATTGCAGATTTTGATGAACTCAGAAGTCAGCTTTCTGTTGCTCCGACTGCTCAGGCAATTCAAGAAGAAATTAGCAAAACTGCCAGTCTATCCGATCCAAGTAAACAACAAAAAGAAGAAAAGAAAAATAATGAAAACAAGAAAGTTACTTTAATTGCAGCACTTATTTCTCTTGTAGTATTTGTTGGTATCGGTGCAGTACTTGTTGCTACTAACTGTTTTGGTTTAGTAAATGGCAACCATGGTGGTGTTCAAGATACAACAGCTACAAAGGCATGGAGTGGTCCGGTAGTAGATAACTTTGTTGGTAAGAAATATTCAGCAGTAAAAAGTCAGCTAAAGGGTTCTGATAAATATATTATTAATATTAACTCAGAAGAAAAGTTTAGCGATAGCATTGAAGAAGGTTATATTTGTGAACAGACACCGGCTGCCGGTACACCAATTACTTCAGAAGATGAAGCAGTAAATATCAGCTTAACAATCAGTAAAGGTGCTAAGATGAGAACTTTACCTGATATTGCCGGTAAGGATATTAAGACAGTTGCAACAATGCTTGCAGATACAGGTGTACTTGTAATGCAAGAAACCGAGTATAACTCAAAGTACCCTAACAATACTGTAATTGACTATAAGAACCTAAAGTCAGGTGACCAAATTGAATACGGTAAAACTGTTACAATCAAGGTTTCTTTAGGTGCTGAACCAACTTCAACTGAACCAAATACAGGTTCTGCCGATAATTAATTTAAACTAAAAAAGGTGGGATAAATTCCCACCTTTTATAATATTATTTTTTGATTATTCTTTCTGTGTTGTGAACAAGGTTAAATACAGAACTGGCTATATCATCATATTTTTTATTGATAATATCGTAGGAGAGATAAACTTTGTTTTCATTTCTTCTGCTTTTGCTAAATTCATTTATTTTGTCAGTCAGCCTACCTTTTCTGTGCTGATAAGTGGCCTCGGAGTAACAGTTGCAACTTTCTTTAGTAAGTGTAAAGAATTCCTCGTTGTTAAGATTGTTGTTTCTGTAAAGTAGTCTTATTACATTGTATATACTGCACATTAACATTTCTGTGGTACATCTTGTAATATCTCTGTGGTTCATTTCCGAAAGAATTCTGTAGGTAAAATCAATACTGTCCATTATGATTTTTTCACTTGGATTTTCAGCAGTTATTGTTTTTTTAGTACCTTCATTAATAGCAATAACATCTCTTTCACTTGTTCTGCCAAGAAGATAATCGCAACTAACATTATAGTAATCAGCCACTTTTACAACAAAGTCAAGACCACATTCTCTAATACCTTTTTCATAGTGGGAGAGAAGTGCTTGACTGATTCCTAAGTCACTTGAGGCTTGTTTTTGGCTGATTCCTTTTTCTTTTCTGAGATAACTGATAATACTACCAAATGTATTATTCATACAATCACATCCTTATACTATGAGTATAATACGAAATAAACTAATTGTAAAGATTGGAGTAATTATGAAATCATACTATATACACTTTATCTGTCACGGAAATATTGATGAAACTCATAAAGGTAAATATATAGGTACAACAAATGTTCCACTTTCCGATAAAGGCAAAATGGAGCTTAAGAAACTTGACCACAATATGAAGTACCCGGGTGCAACTGCACTGTTTACCAGCCCATTAAAGAGATGTAAAGAAACTTGTGAGATTCTTTATCCTAATATGAAACCCATTGTTATTGACCAACTTTCTGAATGTAACTTTGGTGAATGGGAAGGCAAAACTGCCGATGAACTAAAGGATGATGAATTATTCAAACAATGGATTGGTGGCAGTAGTGAAGTAAAGCCACCACATGGCGAAAGCTCAGCAGACTTTACAAAAAGAATTTGCCATATGTTTGAGGATATTGTTACAGGTCTTATGAAAACCGGTACAACTGATGCAATTATTGTAACTCATGGTGGTGTAATTATGACACTACTTGCTATTTACGGTTTGCCACAGGCTAAGCCATTTGATTGGGTAATGGATGGTGGTTACGGTTATTCTATCCGTATTACTCCTATGTTGTGGCAGAGAGATAAAGTATCGGAAGTATTCCAAAAAATCCCTCTACCTAAGGAAGATGATGAGGAATAATATTTACATATGTACTTTTTTGTGATATTATATTAACAGAGTTTTTTAATAGAGAAGGAGATTAAAAATGAATAAGTACAATATTTGTCTATTAAAGGGCGACGGTATCGGTCCTGAAATTGTTAATGAAGCAGTTAAGGTACTTGATTGTGTTGCTGATAAATATGGTTTTCAGGTAAATTATGATGAGGCTCTACTAGGTGGCTCAGCAATTGACGCTAAGGGTACACCACTACCTCAGGAAACTATTGATAAATGTAAAGCATCCGACTCTGTACTTCTTGGTGCAGTTGGTGGTCCTAAGTGGGATAAGCTACCGGGTAAAGAAAGACCTGAAGCAGGTCTATTAGGTATTCGTGGTGCATTAGGTCTATTTGCTAACCTACGCCCGGCAGTTATCTTTGAACCACTAAAGAGTGCTTCACCTTTAAAGGATGAAATTATCGGTGATAAGCTTGATGTTATGGTTGTTCGTGAACTAACAGGTGGTATCTACTTTGGCGAAAGAGGCAGAAGAGAAGCTGACGGTGAAGTTGAAGCATACGATACAGAACAGTACAAAGTTTCTGAAATCAAGAGAATTGCTAAGGTAGCTTTTGAAATGGCTATGAAGAGAAACAAAAAGCTTACTTCTGTTGATAAGGCTAATGTTCTTGAAGCATCTCGTCTATGGAGAGAAACAGTAATCGAAATGTCAAAGGATTATCCTGAAGTTGAACTAAATCACCTATATGTTGACAACACAGCTATGCAGCTTGTTATTAACCCAGGTCAGTTTGATGTTATCCTAACAAACAATATCTTTGGTGATATTCTTTCTGATGAAGCATCAATGATTTCCGGTTCAATCGGTATGTTAGCATCAGCCTCTCTATCAGATTCCAGCCTAGGTCTATATGAACCAATCCATGGCTCAGCACCTGACATTGCAGGTCAGAATATTGCTAACCCTCTAGCTACAATTCTTTCTGTTGCAATGATGCTAAAGTATTCTCTAAATGAACCAAAGGCTGCTGAAGCTATCGAAAATGCAGTTAATAAGGTTCTAGCAGAAAACAGAACTCCTGATATTTATGAAGAAGGTAAGAACAAGGTTACTTGCTCAGAAATGGGCGACCTAGTTTGTAAGGCTCTTGCATAAGAATTTTTGAGGTATTTTATGAATTTATATGATGTTCATTCACACATTTTGCCACAGATTGATGACGGTGCAGAAAATGTGGATGTTAGTGTCAATATTATAAATACTTTGTATAACCAAGGAGTAAGGCATATCTGCCTTACTCCTCATTACTATACCCATCAAGAGAGTATGGAGTCCTTTCTATCTCGTAGAGAAAGTTCCTTTAATTTACTGAAACCAAGTTTACCAAGTGATATTGAATTTTGTCTTGGTGCTGAGGTTTATGTAACAGATATTATAATGAACAATAAGTCGCTAAAGCCTGTTTGTTACGGTAACAGTGATTATATTTTGTTGGAATTTCCTTATTCAACTACCTTTACGGGAAGTTCATATGAATTCTTATTTAGAATTATAAGTCAGTATGGTGTAATGCCAATACTTGCTCATATTGAAAGATATGATAGTTTAATTAAAAATCCTAAATTGTTGCAGAAACTTTCAAGTGAAGGTGTAATGTTCCAAACAAATGCAGTTTCTTATAAGAATAAGGCAATATTTAGAAAATTTAAAAAATTACTTAATAAAGATTTAATTCACTTCATAGGCAGTGATGCTCATAATATGATTAGAAATTCACCGACAACATATGGTGAAACATTTGAACTTATAAATAAAAAAGTCGGAAAATTTCCAGTAGATAATATAAATCAAAATGCAAAAAGACTCTTTGAAATAGCAAAGTAAAAGGCACAACCGTTTAATCAGTTGTGCCTTAATTTTATAGTTTAAAATATTAATATTATAGTCTAACAGAAATATTATTTTCTCTTAAATATTCCTTAAGTTTTGGAATAGGTATTTCACCAAAATGAAATAATGATGCTGCAAGAACTGCATCAGCTTTACCTTTTTCAAAAGCATCAAGGAAGTGCTCATATGCACCTGCACCACCTGAGGCAATAACAGGAATATTTACTTTTTCAGAAATTGCCCTTGTAAGTCCTAGGTCATAGCCTTGCTTTTGACCATCTTCATCCATACTGGTTACAAGTAATTCACCTGCACCTCTTTTTTCTGCTTCAATAGCCCATTCTACTGCATCAATACCTGTAGGTGTTCTGCCACCGGCAGTATAAACTTCCCATGAGTCACCTTTTCTCTTAGCATCAATAGCAACAACGACACATTGAGCCCCAAATTTATAAGATGCCTCGTTAATAAGTTCAGGTCTGTATACAGCAGCAGAGTTAACAGAAACCTTATCGGCACCTGCTCTTAGCATTGTGGTAAAGTCATCAACTGTACGAATACCACCACCAACTGTAAAAGGAATGAAAATAGAATTTGCAACCTTTTCTACAATGTCAACCATAGTATCTCTGCCATCACTTGTAGCAGTAATATCCAGTAGTACAAGTTCATCAGCACCTTCTTTGTCATACTGAATAGCAGCTTCAACAGGATTACCGGCATCAACAAGATTTACAAAACTCATACCCTTAACTACTCTACCGTTTTTTACATCAAGACAAGGAATTATTCTCTTAGCATACATTACTTAACCATCTCCACAAAGTTCTTTAACATTTTTAGTCCAACTTCACCACTTTTTTCAGGGTGGAATTGTGTGGCAATAATATTGCCTTTTTGTACAGCAGCATCAATCTTAACACCATACTGTGTTGTAGCAGCAACAATATCCTTGTCCTGTGCTTTTAAGTAGAATGAATGTACAAAATATACATAAGGTTCACCTTCAATATCCTTGAAGATACCGTTCTTTTGTTTGAGAGAAATATTATTCCAACCCATATGTGGAATTTTTAAAGTTCTGTTTTGATTAGGGATTTTTGTAATAGTACCCTTGAAAATATCAAGACCCTTTACACCGGGAGTTTCTTCACTTTCAGGAAAAAGCAGTTGAAGTCCAAGACAAATACCTAGGAATGGTTTGCCACTTTTTGTGTATTCAATGATGGTGTCCTTGATACCTCTCTTAGTCATTGTGTCCATAGCATCACCGAATGAACCAACACCGGGAAGTATAGCACCATCAGCATTTAAGATTTCATCTTTATCGCTAGTAACTTTACAGTCAGCACCAATAAAATTCAGTGCCTTGTAAACACTTTGAATGTTACCTGCACCATAGTCAATTATTGCAATCATTATAAATCTTCCTTTCATTAGGATGTGATTATTTTAACATACTAAAGTGTTTTTTGCAAGATTTTGCAATTTATAATTTATATTGTTTCAAAGATTCATAAACCTACAAAATATTACCATTTATTTTGGTGTAATTTAGATTGAAAAAATTTTTTCTTTGTGTTAAAATAAAATTAATTGTGTAAAGATATAAAGAGGGATATAGAATAATGGTTAAACATCTATTAACAAGAATAGAAATGAAAATGGATTCTTTCTCAAAAGGACAGAAAAGAATCGCAATGTATATAGAAGAAAGCTACGACAAAGCAGCATATATGACTGCTTTAAAGCTAGGTGAAACAGTTGGTGTCTCAGAAAGTACAGTAGTTAGATTTGCTTCTGAACTTGGTTATGAGGGTTATCCTGAATTACAGAAAGCAATGCAAGAAATGATTAAGGAGAAGTTAACTTCTGTACAGAGAATTGAAGTTACCGAAACAAGAATCGGTGACAATGATGTTCTTACTTCTGTTCTAAATTCTGATATTGACAAAATCAGAAGAACAATTGAAGAAATTTCTCATGATGACTTTAACAATGCAGTAAAAGCACTTTCTAAAGCAAAAGAGATTTATGTTTTTGCAGTTCGTTCAACTTCATCCCTTGCAACATTCCTAGGTTATTACCTACAACTTATTTACGGTAATGTGCATATTATCAATACAACATCCAAAAGTTCAACATATGAAAATCTATTTAGAATTTCAAAAGATGATGTAATGATTGGTATTAGTTTCCCTAGATATTCCACTACAGCAGTAGAGGCTATGGAATTTGCCAGAGAAAGAGAAGCTGAGGTTATTGCTATTACCGATAGTATGGCTTCACCTTTAGTAGAGTGTGCTAACAATGTACTTATTGCCAGAAGTGATATGGCATCAGTGGTTGACTCTTTGGTAGCACCACTTTCACTAATTAATGCACTGGTTGTTGCTTGTGTACTTGAACAGAAAGAAAAGGTTAAACACACATTCCAAGAACTTGAAGAGGTTTGGACAAAGCAAGGTGTTTATACTAAACGAGAAAAAGAAAAGGACAATAAATAATATGCCTAATGTAGTTGTAATTGGTGGTGGTGCATCAGGCCTTATGGCTGCCGGTACTGCTGCATATTATGGTGCTAATGTTACATTACTTGAGAAGAATAGCCGTACCGGTAGAAAAATTCTAGTAACCGGTAAAGGCAGATGTAACATTACAAATAACTGTGACAAAGATACATTTATTGCAAATGTTCCTACAAATCCAAGATTTCTATATAGTGCAATTAATAATTTTGATTGCCAAGATACAATAGATTTCTTTAATGATTTAGGACTTGAAACTAAAACAGAAAGAGGAAACAGAGTTTTTCCTGTTTCAGATAAAGCAATGGATGTTGCAGATACACTTTATACTTTTGCAAAGCATAATGGTGTAAAAATCATTGAGTCAACTGCAAAGGTTATTTTAACTTCTGAAGGTAAAGTCAGTGGTGTGCTTGATACAAAAGGTAATAAATATGATGCCGATTGTGTAATAATTGCTACCGGTGGTATGAGTTATCCGGGTACAGGTTCAACAGGTGATGGCTATAAATTAGCTAAAACTGTCGGTCATACAATTACAGAAATAAAGCCATCATTAGTGGGATTAATTTCAAGTGATGAATTTTGCAAGGAACTTCAAGGTCTTTCACTAAAGAATGTTAATCTAACAACCTATGAAAATGGGAAAGAAATTTTTAGTGAACAAGGTGAAATGCTTTTCACTCATCAAGGTGTATCAGGTCCACTTGTACTTTCAGCAAGTTCTCATATGAGAAATTTTGAAAAGAAAAGTTATAAAATCTCCATTGACCTTAAACCTGCTTTGTCAGAAGAAAAGTTAGATTTAAGACTTCAAAAAGATTTTTCTGAACATAAGAATAATCAAATTAACAATTCATTAGGTAAATTATTACCTAAGAAGATAATTCCTGTTGTCTTGAAAATGTGGGGCATAGACCCAACAAAGAAGTGTAATTCAATTACAAAAGAAGAACGACAGGAATTAAATAAAATTTTAAAGAATTTTACTGTAAAAATTAAGTCCCTTGGCAGTATCAAAGAAGCAATTATAACTTCCGGTGGTGTTTCCACTAAAGAAATCAGCCCTAAAACTATGGAAAGCAAAATCCTTTCAGGGCTGTTTTTCTGTGGTGAAGTTATTGATGTTGATGCTTACACAGGTGGATTTAACTTGCAAATTGCCTTTTCTACCGGTAGACTTGCAGGATATTACAGTGCTATAAAGGAAGGTTAAAATTATGTCTATTGCTATTGCTATTGATGGACCTGCCGGTGCAGGTAAGTCATCACTATCTAAGGAAGTTGCTAAGGAACTTTCTTTTATTTATGTTGATACAGGTGCTTTGTACAGAACAATCGGTCTTGCAGCATCTCGTAAAGGTCTAAAGAAAGAAGATAAAGCAGAGATTATCTCAATGCTTAATGATATTGATGTTAAGTTAAGTTTTAATGATGAAGGAACACAGATTGTTCTACTTAACGGTGAAGATGTTTCAAGTTTTATCAGAACACCTGAGGCCAGTATGTTTGCCTCAGCAGTTTCTGCTATTCCTGAAGTAAGAGCATTTCTTCTTGATTTACAGAGAAATATGGCTAAAAGTGATAATGTTATTATGGATGGCAGAGATATCGGCACTGTTGTTTTACCGGATGCCAAGATTAAAATTTTCTTAACTGCTTCTCCTGAAAAAAGAGCTATGAGAAGACACAAAGAAAATATAGAAAAGGGCATTGACTCAACTTATGAAGAAGTGCTAAAAGATGTTAATCAGAGAGATTATCAAGACAGTCATAGAGAAATTGCACCACTAAAACCTGCTGAGGATAGTGTTCTTGTTGATACAAGTGACTATGACTTTGAAGGCTCTAAGGAACTTCTCCTAAAAGTTATAAAGGAGAGAATGTAATGAGTGAACAGAAAAAAGAAACACAGAATGTAACAAACAATGAACCGATAAAAATTAAAGAGCATAAGGCCTTTTATTTTGCTTGTAGAGCTATCGTAATTTGTATTTTTAAGTTACTATACAGATACACAGTAATCAGAGAATGTGAACTTCCAAAGAATGGTAGTTATATTATTGCATCAAACCATCTTTCAAATACAGACCCTGTATTTGTTGGTTTAACTCATAAACGAAGAGTATATTTTATGGCAAAGGCTGAACTGTTTAAAAATAAATTTTTTGGTGGACTGATTAAGATACTTGGTGCATTTCCTGTAACAAGAGGTGCAAATGACGGTAAAGCTATTGCAACAGGTGAAGATTTAATCAATGACGGTAAAGTTATGACAATCTTCATTGAAGGTGGCAGAACAAAAAACGGTGAGCTTATGAGACCAAGAAGTGGTTGTGCAGTAATAGCCCGTCAAACCAAAGCACCGGTTGTACCAATGTGTATCACAGTTGTGGGTAACAAGAAAAATATTTTTGCAAAGCGTGTTATCCATATCGGTAAACCACTTTCATATGAAGAACTTGGATTCTCAAATGATGAAGAACCTTCACCAAGAGAATATAGAGAGGCTTCAAGAATTATTATGGAGCAAATCTCAAAATTTAGAGAAATGGATAGAAAAGATAAGTAATGAGTAAGATTATTGTTGCTGAGTCAGCAGGATTTTGTTTTGGTGTAAATAGAGCAATAAACATTCTCTATAAATTGATTGACGAAAATAAACCGGCTTGTACTTTAGGTCCTATTATCCATAATATGCAAATGGTTAATGAACTTAGAGAAAAAGGTGTCAGAACAATAGACAAGATTAGTGAAGCAAAAGAGAATGAAACTATTGTAATTCGTTCCCATGGTGTGCCACAGTCTATTGTTGATGAAATTAATGAAAGACACCTTGACTATATTGATGCTACTTGTCCATTTGTTTCTAAAATACATAAAATTGTAAGTGAAACAGATGATGATAGTATTGTTATTATTGCCGGTGACAAGAACCATCCTGAGGTTCAAGGTATAATGGGACACTGTAAGTCAAAGTGTTACACCTTCAAAAATCAAGAGGAATTACAGGAATTATTTAGTATAATTCCTCAAAAGAATTATAAAACCATAAAAATTGTGGCTCAAACTACTTTTGACCTAAAAGAATGGGAAAAAAGTTTAAAAAGTTTGAAAAATGTCTATACAAATACAAAAATTTTTGATACAATATGTAATGCAACGTCTATACGTCAGAGAGAAGCAGCCAATATCTCAAAGTCAGTTGACTTAATGTTTGTTATTGGCGATAAGCACAGTTCCAACTCTTTCAAGCTGTATAGTATCTGTTCATCCAACTGTGAAAATACTTTTTTCATTGAAACAGCTGATGAACTCCCACTTGAAATGGTGAAGAAAGCAGATAGTATTGGCGTAACTGCAGGTGCATCTACACCGGCAAGGATTATTAAGGAGGTACTGGATAAGATGAGTGAAGTAAATACATCCAGCGTAAATGAAAATGAACTAAGCTTTGAGGAGATGCTAGAAGAATCTCTAAAAAGTATGAATACAAATGAGAGGGTTATGGGTACTGTTATGAGCATCGCTCCTAATGGCGATGTATCAGTTGATGTTGGTAGAAAACAGGCTGGTTTTATTCCAAAAGACGAAATTTCATATGACCCAACTGTAACTGCTCAGGATGTTCTAAAGGTTGGCGACGAAATTGAACTTCTAATTATGAAGACTAATGACCAGGAAGGCACAATTATGCTTTCTAAGAAGAGAGTTGACGCTCAGAAGAATTGGGAAGAACTTGAAGCACTTAACGGTAGCGACGAAATCTTCACAGGTAAGGTTATCGAAGCTGTTAACGGTGGTATCATCGTTATGCTAAAGGGCAACAGAATCTTTATCCCAGCTTCACAGGCTACACTTTCAAGAGATGAAGACCCATCAGCACTAGTTGGTAAGGAAGTACAGTACAGACTTCTAGAAGTTTCAAGAAAGGGCAGAAGAAAGAGAGCTATCGGTTCTATTAAGTCTGTTCTAAAGGAAAAGAGAGCTGAAGAAAAGGCTAAGCTACTTGAAACACTAGCAGTTGGCAACCACTACAAGGGTGTTGTTAAGTCTCTAACAAGCTACGGTGCATTCGTTGACATCGGTGGCGTATATGGTATGATTCATATTAGCGAACTAAGCTGGTCAAGAATTAAGCATCCATCAGAAGTTGTTAATGTTGGTGACGAAGTTGAAGTTTATATTAAGGACATTAACGAAGAAACAAAGAAGATTTCTCTAGGCTATAAGAAGGACGAAGACAACCCATGGTTCATTCTTAAGAATGAATATCCGGTTGATTCTGTAGTTAAGTGCAAGATTGTTGGTCTAACAACATTCGGTGCATTTGCTAACATTATTCCTGGTATTGACGGTCTAATTCACATTAGCCAGATTGCTAACAAGAGAATTGACAAGCCTCAGGATGTTCTTTCTGTAGGTCAGGAAGTTGAAGCAAAGATTATTGCTATTGACTTTGATAAGAAGAGAGTTTCTCTTTCAATGCGTGCACTTCTACCTGAAGAAGCTGACAAAGCTGAAGACAAAGCAGAAGTTGCTGAATAATTGATTTTTGAGAGGCATCTTTATTGATGCCTCTTTTTTGTGAAATAAGGCACCGTTATGGTGCCTTAATTTGCATTTTATATTTTTATTTTGTGATATATTTTACTTGAGGTGAGTATTATGAAAACAGATGTAAAGTCACAAACAAAAGAAGTATTTGATGAAGTAATTGAAAAGGCAAAGCTAAAGTCCGGTGATATTCTTGTAATCGGTTGTTCAACATCAGAGATTCATGGTAATCCTATGGGTACTGATAGCAACCTTAACCTAGCTAAAGAAGTTTACAGCGTATTTTATCCAAAGCTAAAGTCAATGGGTGTTTATATGGCAGTACAGTGTTGTGAACATCTTAACAGAGCTTTAGTAGTAGAAAAGGAACTTGCTGATAAATTATCTTTACCACAAGTAAATGTAATTCCTCAGCCAAAGGCAGGAGGTTCATCAGCAACAACTGCTTATGAACTTTTTGATTACCCTGTAATGGTTGAACATATTAAGGCTGATGCCGGTATTGATATTGGTGGTGTGTTAATCGGTATGCACCTAAAAGAAACTGCAGTACCTCTAAAGCTAAAGAATAAATTTATCGGTGAAGCAAGGATTATTGCTGCTCGTACTCGACCAAAGTTTATTGGTGGTGTAAGAGCTGTATATGATGAAAATTTACTTTAGGAGATGAATATGAACACATTTGACATCCAAACTAATAAAGAAGAATTTATCAGAATATATAAAGAAAATATCCACAGAGAAGGTAGCGAAGAACTGCTAAAGTGGATTGAAAAGACAGATTTCTTCACAGCACCTGCAAGTACTCGTTATCACAATGCTTGTGAAGGTGGTCTTTGTGCTCATTCACTTTCTGTGTATCACACCTTAATGGGTAAGCATTTTGATGAAGAAACCGATGATATTGAAAGTTTCACTATTTCATCATTACTTCACGATTTGTGTAAAGCTGAATTTTATACAGTAAGTATGCGTAATTCTAAAAATGAAGAAACAGGTAAATGGGAGAAAGTCCCTTACTTTACCATTGATGATAAATTTCCATACGGTCATGGTGAAAAGTCAGTGTTTTTAATTGAAAGAAAAATGCGTCTAAGACTTGATGAAGCTATGGCAATTCGTTGGCATATGGGTGGTTTTGATGAAGGTGGTGGCTTTTCTATTAGCCAGGCATATGATAAATACCCATTAGCAGTAAAACTTCATCTTGCAGACTTAGAGTCAACATATTTAAGAGAAAAGGGCACTTCTGAAGTGAATAAAAGATAATTATGGATATTAATAATGCGAAAAGTAGAGTAGAAGAATTAACCAATCTTCTAAACTACCACAACAATTTATATTATAATCAGGATAACCCTGAAATTAGTGACTATGAATATGATAAACTTTTAAGAGAACTTGAGGACCTTGAAAAGCAGTTTCCAACACTATTGAAGAAAGACTCACCAACCCAAAAGGTTGGTGGCAGTGCAGGTGAAAAGTTTAGCGAAGTTACTCATACAGTACAAATGATGAGCCTTCATGATTCGTTTAGTCACGGCGAACTTCTTGATTTTGACCGTAAAGTCAGAGAAGTAGTACAAAATCCACTTTATGTAGTTGAACCTAAGTTTGATGGACTTTCTGTTTCATGTGAATATGAGAACGGTGTGTTTGTCAGAGGTTCAACAAGAGGTGATGGTTTTGTTGGCGAAGATATTACAGATAACTTAATCACAATTAAGTCTTTACCTAAACGACTAAAGAATGCACCTGAGTATCTTGAAGTTCGTGGTGAAGTTTATATGTCAGATGAAAACTTCCTAAAACTTCTGAAAATTCAAGAGGATAACGAAGAAAAGCCTTTCAAAAATCCTCGTAATGCTGCTGCCGGTTCTTTGCGACAGAAAAATTCTAAAATTACTGCTCAAAGAAACTTAGATATTTTTATCTTTAATATTCAGCAAATCAGAGGTGTAACTTTAACAAGTCATAAGCAAAGCCTTGATTATTTAACAGAACTGGGCTTTCCAACTGCTCCATTCTATAATAGATATGACAATATGGAAGATGCTATTGAAGAAATTGAAAGAATCAATAATATTCGCGGTACATTTGGTTTTCCTATTGACGGTGCAGTAGTTAAAGTGGATGATTTTTCTCAGAGAGAATTATTAGGTGCAACTGCTAAATTTCCTAAATGGGCAGAAGCATATAAATACCCACCTGAAGAAAAAGAAACTAAACTTCTTGATATTGAAATTAATGTTGGCAGAACAGGTGCATTAACACCGGTAGGCATTTTTGAACCGGTATTTATTTCCGGTACAACTGTTAGCCGAGCAGTTCTTCACAATGAAGATTTTATCAAGGAAAAGGATATTCGTATTGGTGATACTGTAATTATTCGTAAAGCCGGTGAGATTATTCCGGAGGTTGTTTCTCTAAAATCTCATGGAGAAAATACTGTGCCATATGTATTTCCAACAGTATGTCCGTCTTGTGGCAGTAAAGTTACTAGAGATGGTGAGGAGGCTGCAATTCGTTGTACAAATACTGAATGTCCGGCACAGCTATTAAGACACTTAATTCACTTTGTAAGTAGAGATGCAATGGATATTGAGGGGTTAGGTCCGGCAGTACTTGAGCAACTTGTAAATTCTTCTTTGGTTAAGTCACCGGTAGATTTGTATAAACTTACTCCTATGGATGTATTAGGACTTGAAAGAAAGGCTGAAAAGTCAGCTTTAAACTTAATTGACTCTATTGAAAAGTCAAAGGAGCAAGAACTGTACAGACTTATTTTTGCTTTAGGTATCCGTCATATAGGTCAAAAGGCTGCAAAATTACTTTGTGATAACCTTTTAACTATTGAGAATATAATGAATAGTAAAGTTGAAGATTACACCAACATTGATGGTTTTGGTACTGTTATGGCTGAAAGTATTGTAGAATATTTTAGCCATGAAGAAAGTATCAACCTAATTAAAGAACTAAAAGAATGTGGTGTAAAGATGCCACCTGTAGAGAAAAAGTCAGAAGAAGGTAAATTCACCGGACTTACATTTGTTCTAACAGGTACACTTCCAACCTTAAAAAGAAGTGAGGCTTCAAAGATGATAGAGAATGCCGGTGGTAAAACTTCATCATCTGTAAGCAAAAAAACCAGCTATGTAGTAGCAGGTGAAGAGGCAGGTAGTAAGCTGACTAAAGCCCAAAACCTAGGTGTCACAATTATTACAGAAGAACAACTTCTAAATATGCTGGAAAGCTAATTTTATAATTTTAATTAATGACTACTAATTGTTTATCTTTTAGTAGTCATATTTTTTTGCCCATAAACATATGATTTACAGAAAGGAATGAAATTTATGGACAAAACTTATGATGTGTTAAAGGATGTTTTCAAGATTTTACCGGAAAGAATTGTACATTCAATCAGTAAACTACCTAGTGAAATCAAGGAAAATATTCAGGAAATTCGTTTACGAACTAACAGACCTGTTGCCTTAACTTGTGAAAGTGTAACTTATTACCTAACGGACAAGTCCTTTACTGCTGATTTGTTTAACAACCTAAACTATATTAAAGTATCTAAAATTGAAATTACAGAAACTTTTACAAAAGCTTGTACATATTCTGTGTATAACCGTCAACAAGAAATTTCAAATGGTTTCATCACTATTAATGGTGGTCATAGAATGGGTATTTCCGGTACAGGTGTCTATTCTAAAGGTGACTTAGTTAATGTTAAGGATATTACTTCCTTAAATATCAGAATTGCAAGAGAGTTTATTGGATGTAGCAGAAACCTACTTGAACAACTGAATAATAACTTTGGCAGTATCTTAATTTGTGGCAAGCCTTGTTCAGGTAAAACAACTTTAATTAGAGATTTAGCAAGAGAACTTTCTCTAAATTATGGTAAGAAAGTTTGTGTTATTGATAGCCGTAATGAAATTTCTTCAACCTATAGAGGTGAGTTAACCAAAGATTTAGGTAACTGTGATGTGTATTCTATGTACAAAAAGACTGATGCAATTGAACATTCTGTAAGAAATATGGCACCTGACTATGTGGTTTGTGATGAAATAGTTACCGAAGAAGAAGTAAAAGCTATTTCTTATGGACTTAATTCCGGTGTTAATTTCATAGCTACCATTCATTCATCATCACCGTTTGAACTAAAGAACAAAGTGATTTTTAAGGCACTCCAAGAACTTAATAGCTTTTCGTCAGTTGTAATGCTGAAAAATATAGGTACTCCTTGTACAGTTGACTCAATAATCAGTATGAAAGAAATTGGTAAATAAATTGATTTTAAAATATATAGGTTTGTTTTTTGCATTTACTTTCTTTACTTCAATAGGCTTTTATATGTCCTATAAATTACAAAGAAGAAGAAAATACCTTTCCACAATACTTCTGTTTCTAAATAGATTACAAGCAACAATAACCTTTAGAAAAGATGATATAGAAGAAATTGTTTTCAACTTAGCTGATGATGAACTTGCACCACTGAAAAATGCAGAAAATAACCACTATGAAAAAATAATAGAAAATCTCAATTTTAATAATAAAGATAGAGAACTTTTATCATCATTTTTCAAAGATTTAGGAACAACAGATATTGACGGTGAATTATCCCATATAAAAATGTATCAAGAACTTTTTTCAGAACAATATAAACTCTCAAAAGAAGACATAAAAAATAAAGGAAAACTCTACAGAATGTTAGGTCTGTTTTCAGGATTGGCATTTGTAGTGTTATTTATTTAAGGTGATTTTATGGAAGTAGATATGATATTCAAAATTGCAGCAATAGGAATTATTGTTGCAGTGCTAAATCAATTGCTAATTCGTAGTGGTAGAGAAGAACAAGCCTTGTTAACTACTATAATGGGACTAATAGTAGCACTAATGATGATAATTTCACAAATCAGTACATTATTTGACACAATAAAATCGGTGTTTGGTTTATGAGCGAAATATTATTAGTTTGTTCGGTAGCAGTTGTTGCATTTGTACTTTCTATTGCCTTAAAAAATACCCACCCATCAATATCATTAATCATCATAATAACAACTTCAATTATCGTTTTACTGTATATTCTTGACTATATTGTTGATGTAGTTGATTACATAAATCTTCTATTCAAAAGTGTAAATATAAATACTGAGTATGTAACAATTCTTCTAAAGTGTACAGGCATATGTTTCTTAACGGAATTTTGTTGTGATATGTGCAAGGAAAGTGGTTGTAATTCTTTGTCCTCGCAAATATCTTTTGCAGGTAAAGTAATCACCCTTGTAATGGCAATTCCTTTATTTAAAGAAGTACTGAAAATCTCACTATCTTTAGCAGGTGTACAATGAAAAAGATAGTTGTAATTATTTTAATATTATTAATTCCACTTTCACTTACAACAAAATGTTATGCAAGTACTTATTCAGATGCTTTGGAAGAAATCGGTGGTGGTACACTTACCGATAGCCTTGATGATAAAAGTAAAGAAATTCTAAAAGATTTTGGAGTAGATGAAAAGGACTACAACAGTATAATCAATATGTCATTTTCAAATGTATTTCACAAAATTTTTGATATTGTAAATGATGAGGGTGTAACACCATTTTCTTCATCAGCACTAATTCTATCCTTACTTCTTATTTATTCAGTATTTGATAATTTTAGAGATGGTCTAAAGAATAGAGAACTTAAGTGTATTACAGATACAGTTTTTGTCTTAGTAGTTACCCTTTCAATCTCATCACCTGTAATTTCTGTTATCAACAGAGCAATAGAGTCAATTAACAATGCCGGTAGTTTTATGCTACTGTATATTCCTATTATGGCAGTAATACTAATTACAAATGGACAAAGTATCACAGGTGCATCATATTATTCATTAGTTGTTATGGTAGGTCAGGGTGTTACTTATATTGCAAAGAATATTGTTTCACCTTTATTAAGTGTATTTTTGGGATTATCAGTTACTTCTGCAATTTCTTCTGACCTTAATATGCAAGGCATTATAAATGAAATATCCAAAATTATAAAGTGGATAATCGGCTTTGCAATGACAGTTTTCTCAGGTTTACTAACCTTTAAAACTTTAATTACCACATCAGCAGATTCTATTTCCACCAGAGCAGTAAGGTTTACTTTATCATCATTTATTCCAATAGTAGGTTCAGCTTTATCAGAAGCATATAAAACAATTCAAGGTAGTATGTGCTTACTAAAAACCGGACTAGGTGTCTTTGTAATTATTAGTGTAATGATTGTATTTTTGCCTATTATTATTCATTGTTTATTGTGGATAATTTCATTAAATATAACCGGTGGTATAGGTAATATGCTAGGTGTTAAAGGACCAATATCAATTATAAAATCTTGCAGTACAGTGCTGACAACTTTACTGGTTATTATCCTATGTGTAATGGCTATTTATGTAATCAGTACTGCAATAATTTTAACAATGGGGAATGGTACATGAACTTAATCAGCAATACAGCAGTAATGTTATGCATATGTACAGTTGCTTGTATTTTAGTTAAATTTTTAGTACCTGAGGGTGTTACAAGAAAAACACTTAACCTTATAATTTCTATTGTACTTGTAATTACTATGATAATGCCCATAAAGTCTTTATTTACGGAAAATAATAAAATAAATATCAATATTCCTAATGAAACGAAAATATCGGAAGAATATAACGAAAAAGTCCTTTCTACAACAAAAACCAACCTAGAAAAATCTGTTAAGTCAATCCTGGAGCAAAATAACATCAATATAAATAATGCAGTAGTAACTCTAAAAACAGACCAAAATAATGGCATAATTATTGAGTTAATCAGCATATATATTACTAATGATAATCAGTTAACAAGTAGCAAAATAACTAACCTTATTAAAGAAAATTTCAGTGTTACACCACAGATAATTTTGGAGCAGTAAATGAAAGAAAAGTTACAAAAGCTTAAGCAAGATAAAAATTTAATAAGAGTGATTTATATTATTGGAATAATAGGAATTGCGTTAATATTTTGTTCTACATTTTTTTCAGGTAAAAGTAGTGATGATACTATAAACCCAAATTCTATAAGTGATTATCAATCTACCCAAGAATCAAGAATAAAAGATATGGTTGAGTCAATAGAAGGTGTAGGAAAAGCAAAGGTGATGATAACAATGGAAAATTCAGCAGAACAAATATATACAGATGATACCAAAGTAAAAGAAATTGAACCTGCAGTAAGAGGTGTACTTGTTATTTGTACAGGTGCAAATAACCCTGAAATAAAAGAAACTGTATTGGAATCAGTTACAAAAACTTTAAATATTTCATCAGATAAAGTTTGTATAACTAAGCTAAAGGAGAAATAGTTATGAAAATGAAAAAAAGAAATTTAATAGTAGCTGCTTTAGTAATTGCTCTAGGTGCAGCAGTATATCTAAATTGGCAGTTTGGTGGAGATAATACTCTACTGACTTCTTCAACAAAAGAACTGGGTGCTGCCGAATATGTAAATAATGACACCACAGTAACTTCACCGTCAAAGACAAAACTATCTTCAAAACAATCAAATTATTTTGCAGATGCCAGAACAAAAAGAGAACAGTCCCAAGATAAAGTTGTAGATATTGCAAAGGAAGTGCTGGAAAAATCCGACTCATCAACTGACTCAAAAGAAAGTGCAAAGGCTCAAGCAGAAAAAATCGAAAAGTATATTACATACCAAACCAATATTGAAAATTTACTAAAAGCAAAAGGCTTTACTGATTGTTTATGTTGTATCACAGAAAAAGGTTGTTCGGTAGTAGTACCGAAAGAAGATATGAAAAAGTCAAGTCCTATGATTATCAAGGATGTTGTATATGGTCAAACAGGCATAAATTTTGAAAATATCACTATAACTGAGATTTAGCTATATTTACATTACCTTAAAAATATGATATAATCACATTAATATTTTTGAGGAGATAGTAATTATGAGTGATAACAATATTACACGCCGTGAAGAAAGAGAACAGGCTTTTTTTATTTGTTTTGAAAAGCTATTTTCAAATAGTTCAATAGAAGAAATTTCAGAATGTGCTGAAGAATCAAGAGATGATACTTATTCAGATTTTGCCCTAAAATGTGCTGATGGTGTAACTCAGCATGTTGAAGAAATTGATGAAATTATTTCTTCACATTTAACAGGTAAATGGAAAATCGAAAGACTTAATAAAGTTTCTCTTGGTATTATGCGTTTAGCAGTTTATGAACTAAAATACCTTGATGATATTCCGGCAAATGTAACTATCAATGAAGCAGTTGAGCTAAGTAAAAAATTCTCAGGTGAAGATGAATATAAATTTGTCAATGGCGTATTGGGTGCTATTGCAAGGAATTTATAATGCCTTTGTTTCTTGGAATAGATACAAGCAACTATACAACTTCAGTTGCTTTGTATGATAGTGACAACCACAAGGATTATAGTGTAAGAAAGCTGTTACCTGTTAAAGCCGGTGAGAAAGGTATTCGCCAAAGTGATGCAGTTTTTCACCATACTCAGCAACTTCCTGACCTTGTAGAAGAAGTTAAGAAGTATATTATTGATAAGCCTATTACAGCAGTAGGTGTATCAGCAAAGCCTAGACCTGTAGAGGGTAGTTATATGCCTTGCTTTACTGTAGGGTTAGGTTTAGCAAGGTCGCTTTCAGCACTTCTAAATATACCTTTGTATGAATTTACCCATCAACATGGCCATATTGTTTCAGCACTTTATTCAGCTAATAGACTTGACTTAATAGGTAAGAAGTTTATTTCTTTTCATGTTAGTGGTGGTACAACTGAGGCCTTGCTAGTTGATGAAGATTTTAATATTGATTTAGTAGCCAATACACTTGATTTAAATGCAGGTCAAGCAGTTGACAGAATTGGTTTACTTCTAGGTTGTACTTTTCCTTGTGGTAAAGAACTTGAGAAACTTGCACTTGATTTTAAGGGCAAAGTAAAACCTAAACCAACACTAAAAGGTACAAATTGTTGTATCAGTGGTGTTGAAAATCAATGTAAAAAAATGATAGAAAATAATGTACCTAAAGAAGAAGTTGCTTTTTATTGCTTAAAGTATATTGAAGAAACTATCTATAAAATGGCTATTGCTTTAAAAGATAAGTACGGAGATTTGCCTCTGGTTTTTGCAGGTGGTGTTATGAGCAATAGCATAATTAGAGAAAGCATGGAAAAAAGATTAGATTGTGTTTTTGCAAAGCCTGAATATTCAACAGATAATGCAGTTGGTATTTCATGCCTTGCATATAGAGGATGGAAAGATGCTACCGGTTGAACCTAAAATTTTAACTGTTTCACAACTGAATTTTTATGTTAAGTCTGTTTTAGACAGTGACCCAAGGCTTAATTATGTCTTTTTGTGTGGTGAGATTTCTAACTTAACCGACCACTATAGAAGTGGTCATATTTACCTTTCTCTAAAGGATAACAAGTCTGTTATTCGTGCAGTTATGTTTGCCGGAAATGCCCGTAACCTAAAGTTTAAACCTATGGAGGGTATGAAGGTAATTTGCAGAGGTAGAGTTACTTTGTATGAGGCTACAGGTCAGTATCAGTATTATATTGAAGATATGCAACCTGACGGTATAGGTGCTTTATATCAAGCATATGAACAACTGAAAGAAAAGTTGCAGTCAAAAGGTTTGTTTGACCAAAGCCATAAGAAACCTATTCCATATTGCCCAAAGACTATTGGTGTAATTACCAGCCCAACAGGTGCAGCAGTACAAGATATTAAGAATATTTTAACCAGAAGATTTCCTTCAGTTAATATAATTCTATGTCCTGTTCTTGTTCAGGGAGATAATGCTGCTTCTCAACTTATTGATGCAGTTAATAAGTTAAATGAATATGATTTGTGTGATACCATCATCATCGGTAGAGGTGGTGGTTCTATTGAAGATTTGTGGGCATTTAATGACGAGAATTTAGCCTATGCAATCTATAATAGCCACATTCCTGTAATTTCAGCAGTAGGTCACGAAACCGACTTTACAATTTGCGACTTTGTGTCTGATTTAAGAGCACCAACTCCATCAGCCGGTGCAGAGCTTGCTGTTCCTGACAGAAACGAAATTTTGCAAAATCTAGATGCCCAAAGACAATATTTATCATCATTAATGGATAAAAAGTTAATTGAAAATAATAATATTGTTTCAGAATTGACAACAAAGTTATTGTCACTTTCACCGGATGATAAAATTGCAAAGTTATATAATGAATTAGATTTTCTAAGTCAAAAGTATGAGAATAACAGTAACAGAATATTCCAGAATACTGCTAACAAAATTGAACTTCTGGCAACAAAGCTAGAGTCATTAAATCCGGTATCAATTCTAAAAAGAGGTTATTCTGTTGTTACAAATAATGATAAAACCGTCACTTCAGTTAAGGATGTAAAAAATGGAGATACACTTGCTATTAATGTAACAGATGGCAAGATTATTTCCAAAGTTATAGGTGAGTAAAATGGCTTTTGTTCATTTACATTTACATAGTGAATATAGTTTATTAGATGGAGCCTGTCGTATTGATAGGCTCGCTTCTGCATGTAAAGAAAAAAATATGAATGCTTTGGCAATTACTGACCATGGCGTAATGTATGGTGTAATTGATTTTTATAGAGCATGTAAAAAGAACGGTATTAAGCCAATTATAGGTTGCGAAGTTTATGTTGCACCTAATTCAAGGTTTCAACAAGACAGAGATTATTACCACTTGATTTTACTTTGCGAGAATAATAAAGGCTATCAGAACTTAATAAAACTAGTTTCAGCCGGTTTTACTGAGGGTTTTTATAAGAAACCAAGAATTGATAGGGAATTGCTTGAAAAGTATCATGAGGGCTTGATTTGCCTTTCTGCTTGTTTAGCCGGTGAAGTACCACAGAGAATTTTGGCTAATGATTATAAGGGTGCGAAAGAAGTAGCAAAGTATTATCAAGATTTGTTTGGTAAAGATAATTATTTTCTTGAACTCCAAAGCCATAATATAAAGGAAGAAATTTTAGTAGCAGATAAAATTAAGCAAATTTCAAGTGAACTGACTATTCCTATGGTAGTAACAAATGACTGTCACTATATTGAAAAGTCAGAAAGCAAAATGCATGAAGTGCTACTATGTATTCAAACTAACCATACTATATATGATGACGACAAAATGGAATTCCAAACAGATGAATTCTATTTAAAGACAGAAGAAGAAATGAAAAGTCTTTTTCCTGACCTTTCTTCTGCTTATGAAAATACACAGAGAATTGCAGATAGATGTAATGTAGAATTTGAGTTTGGTGTAAGGAAACTTCCTAATTTTGATGTGCCAAATAATGAAGACCATTACGAATATTTTAAGCGAAATTGTTATGAGGGTTTGTACAAGCATTATGGAAGTAACCCTGATAAATCTATTGTAGATAGACTTGAGTATGAACTAGGTGTTATTAAGTCAATGGGTTTTGTTGATTACTACCTAATCGTTAATGACTTTGTACAGTTTGCAAAGGGTAGTAGTATTCCTGTAGGACCGGGCAGAGGTTCAGGTGCAGGTTCACTTTGTGCCTATTGTATCGGCATTACAGGTATTGACCCTATAAAGTACGATTTACTTTTTGAAAGATTTTTAAACCCTGAAAGAGTGTCAATGCCTGACTTTGATATTGACTTTTGTAATAAAAGACGACCTGAAGTTATTCAGTATGTTATTGATAAGTACGGTAAGGATAAAGTAGCTCAAATTATTGCATTCGGTACAATGCAAGCAAGAGGCGTTGTGCGTGATGTAGGCAGAGCAACAGGTGTTTCATATGCAGTATGTGACCAAGTAGCTAAGTTGATACCATTTGAAATCGGTATGACACTTGATAAAGCACTTCAGCAAAACCCTGATCTAAAGAAAATGTATGATACAGATACTCAAATTAAAGAACTGATTGATATGAGTAAACAAATTGAAGGTATGCCTCGCCATGCAACAATGCATGCTGCCGGTGTTGTAATTACAAAAGACCCTGTATCCGACTATGTACCACTTTCAAAGAATGACGATAATGTGGTAACTCAGTTTACTATGACAACCTTAGAAGAACTTGGACTTCTAAAAATGGATTTCTTAGGACTTAGAAACTTAACTGTTATTGATGATGCAGTTAAGATGATTCATAGAGAGAATAAAGATTTTTCAATAGAGAATATTCCTTTAGACGACAAAGGCGTTTTTGATATGATGTCAAAGGGTCAATCAGAAGGTGTGTTCCAGTTTGAAAGTGCCGGAATGAAAAGGGTTCTAACTCAGCTAAAACCTAATAGCCTTGAAGACTTAATTGCAGTTATTTCTTTATATCGTCCCGGACCAATGGACAGTATTCCAACATATATTGAAAATCGCCATAATCCAAGCAAAATTAAATATAAACACCCATTACTTGAAGATATTTTAAAGGTTACTTACGGTTGTATTGTTTATCAAGAACAAGTAATGCAGATTTTCCGTAAACTTGCCGGTTACTCACTAGGTAGAGCTGATATTGTAAGAAGAGCCATGAGTAAGAAAAAGCATGATGTTATGGAAAAGGAAAGAGAAATTTTCATTAACGGTCTTGTAAATGAAAAAGGTGAAGTTGAAGTAGAGGGTTGTATTAGACGAGGTGTAGATAAAGCAACTGCAAATTCTATTTATAATGAAATGGAAAGCTTTGCTTCCTATGCTTTCAACAAATCTCACGCAGCATCTTATGCTACAGTTTCTTACCAAACTGCATACCTAAAGTGTTATTATCCTAAATATTATATGGCATCATTATTAACCAGTGTGCTTGATAACCAAAACAAACTTTCTGTGTATATTGAAGAATGTGAACATATCGGTATCAAAGTATTACCACCAAGTGTAAATTATTCATATAGTGGCTTTACACCGGTTGATAATAATATCCGTTTTGGACTTTTAGCAATAAAGAATTTAGGCAGAAACTTTATTGATGAAATAATTGAAGAAAGAAAGAATGGAAAATTCACTTCATTTTATGATTTTTGCAAAAGACTTTATGGTAAGAATATGAATAGCAGAGGTATCGAAAGTCTGATTAAGTCAGGTGCTTTAGATAACTTAGGGGCAAATAGAAAGCAAATGCTTTCTGTTTATAAAAATATTCTTGATAATTTAGAATATGACCATAGAAAAAATGTAGAAGGTCAGCTTTCTTTCTTTGATATGGATGACAGTAAAGAAGAAAATACAAAAACGGTTAATATGCCTGATGTTTCTGAATTTCCATTTTCTGAACTATTAGCAATGGAAAAAGAAATTGCAGGTATGTACCTTAGTGGTCATCCTTTATCACAATATGATAATTATGCAAAACTTATCCGAGCCGATAGGGTAGGTGATGTAATCAATAAAGATAATATGCGTTACAGAGACGGTCAGCAGATTAAACTATTTGTGATTATTGATAAGGTAAAGAACAAAATTACAAAGTCAAATCAAATGATGTCTTTCCTTAATGTAGAAGATAAATACGGTATGATGGAGGCAATTATCTTCCCAAAAACTTTAGCTGACTATGGTAACTATATTTTTGAAAGTAATATTGTTGAAATGATTGGTACTGTCAATAAAAGGGAAAATGAAGACCCTAAGGTGATTGTCAATCAAATCAGACCTGCACCACCAAAAGATAACATTCCAACAGAATTACCAAGTAGAAGAGAAAAAAAGTTATCTCCAATAACAAGAATCGACAACAAAAGAATAGTAAAACCTGATAAACTGTACTTAAGGATTACTAGTAGAAATAGTAAAAAATTTAAGAAAGTAAAAAATATTCTTGAAATTTTCTCCGGAAGTACAATGGTTATCTTTTATGTTACCGATGAAAACAAACAGTACAAAGCCCCTCGTGCCTTGTGGGCTGATGTAAATGATGTGCTAATTGATGAATTATACTACATATTAGGTAAAGAAAATGTTGTAATTAAGTAAAAACAGAAAATTATACTTGATTATTACCGTACTTATGTATTATAATGATAAAGTAAATAATATCCAGGGGGAATTAACAATGGCAAAAGATGCAATCGCAGTGCTAACTAGTGGTGGCGACGCACCAGGTATGAATGCTGCCGTAAGAGCAGTTGTTCGTTCAGGTATCAACAAAGGCTTTAATGTTCTTGGTATCAAGAGAGGTTACCGTGGACTTCTAAAGAAAGATTTTGTAGAAATGGATCTTCGTTCTGTTACAAATATTATTAGCTTAGGTGGTACAATTCTTTATACTGCTAGAAGTAAAGAGTTCCAGACTCCTGAAGGTATCCAACATGCTGCTCAAAACTGTATGGATATGGGCGTTAAAGGTGTTGTTGTTATCGGTGGTGATGGTTCATTTATGGGTGCTAGAGCTCTTTCAGATGCTGGTGTTCCTTGTATTGGTATCCCAGGTACTATAGATAATGATATTGCTTGTTCTGACTATACAGTAGGTTTCGATACTGCTATGAACACAGCAATGGAAATGGTTGATAAAATCCGCGATACTTCACAGTCACATGATAGATGTTCTGTTGTTGAAGTTATGGGTAGAAGATGTGGTGATATTGCACTTCAGACAGGTATTAGTTGTGGTGCTACTGCTATTCTGGTTCCTGAAGTTCCATACAACATTGAACAGGATGTTATCTCAAGAATTCTTGAAACAAGAAAGAACGGCAAACAACACTTTATCGTTGTTGTTGCTGAAGGTGTTGGCGGTTCTGTTGACCTAGCTAAGTATATCGAAAGAAGAACAGGCATTGAATCTCGTGCTACAATTCTTGGTCATGTTCAGCGTGGTGGTTCTCCAACACTTCGTGACAGAGTTGTTGCTTCAGAAATGGGTTACAAAGCAGTTGAACTTCTTGCAGAAGGTAAGTCAAAGAGAGTTGTTGCACTTAAGGACGGCAAGATTGTTGACTTTGATATTACAGAAGCACTTAATATGGAAAGAGTATTTGATACTCACCTATATGAAATTGCAAAGACAATTTCAATGTAATCCGATTATTACTAAATGAAGGCACAGTTATTAACTGTGCCTTTACTTTAAGGAGCAAAGTTTATGTCCACATTTTATGAAGAAAATTTGATAATTTACGGAATGTCTTTTAATTCTTTCATTCCTTATAGTGTTAAGGATGATATTCTATCTAAGATAAGAAAGAACTTTTTTGAGCATAACAAGAGACAATCCGACAAAATTGTTCAGAATTTCAATGATTTTACAATTAAATATACATACAATCTTGAAAAGAATAAACCTATGAAGTGGGTTGTTCAGAAGAACAAAAAGACCATTGAAGAATCTGTTATTGTTTCTATCAATTCTTATGAAATAAGAACTTATAATGATGAAGGTAAGCAGGTTAGTTCTATTGAATTTTCTAATGACCATACTATCAAGACAGTTACTTTTGCTCTAGATGATGAAACAGTTGTTGTTTCTTGTGGTACAAATGGTGATGAACCTGTGCTTTATTATAGAGGTCAGTCCCTTAATTCAGACTTACATCTTCTTGAAATTAATGAAGACGATGAAGTTCTTGAAATTTTAGCAGAACGCAATCCTTATATTACGGTTACAGCCCTAACAAATAGAGGTGTTGTGTATTTTGGTACTGATGAAGAAATCAGAAGTGTTAAAAGAGAAGTAGAAAGAGCAAAAACTATTATAGCTGATAGAAACGCTCCAAAGGTCTATAATACTCCTGAAGACAGAGAAACAGGCTTTAACTTTAAAGATAACGACTTTAATCTAAAGAAAAATATGAACCAAACCTTTGATATTTCTAAGTCTGAGTATTTTGGTTTTAATGAAGAAGACAACCCATCTGTATTTGATGATGTTGAAGATTCTTCATCATTAGATTTAGAAAATATCGCTTTAGATAATGAAGATACAGTTGAAGTAGAATCTATTTCAACCGAATGTGATGATACTTCAGAAAACGCAATTGAACCGGAAGAAACTACAACTATCGAGGAAAATATTGAAGGTAACATTGAAATTAATGAGACAGTAGTTGATGAAGAAAAAGAAGAAGTTGAAACTTCCGAAAATACTGATGAACCAAGTAATATTGAAGAAAATTCTGCCGATACTAATGATGAAAAGACAGAAGATATTACCGGTAAAACTGATGTAGCAGAAGAAACCGAAAATACTACTGTTGAAGAAAATCAAGTAGAAGAAAATCCTACCGAACAACAAGAAATAGTGGAAGAAAATTCTATTGATGATGATACTAAGGTTGCACCAAACTTTACTAATGAAGAAATTTTGCGTGAAGTTCTAAATGCAATGATGAATAACAGTAAAGAAAATGAACCACCAAAGGTAGTTACAAGTGTTAACGAAACACCACAAGCAGAAAGATTTGACAAAAATGCAGACCTAATTATCAATAGTGGCAATGAAAAATATTGTTACTACGGTGATATTAATGATGACTGTATGCGTGACGGTTACGGTAGAACTGAAATGTCAAATGGCAAAACTGCTTATGAAGGTAACTACAAAAACAATAAACGAAATGGTTTTGGTTCATTCTATTATAAGAATGGTGGTCTTTGCTATACAGGTGAATGGAAAGACAATAAGCGTAATGGCTTTGGTGTAGGTGTTCGTTCATCTGATGGTTCATTCCATGCCGGTACTTGGAGTAACAATAAACCTGAGGGTGTAGGTGCAAGATTTGATAAATATGGTAAATTATCATATATTGCAAACTTCAAAAACGGAAAAGAATCAGGACTTTGCGTTGAATACAGAGAAGATGGTGGCATCACTATCTTTAAATGGGTAAATGATGCTAAGAAAATTATTGAAACTATTTATCCATAAAACTAATAATTTAATTATTTTGTTGCACACTATTACCGTACCTTGTGGTACGGTAATTTTTTATGAGGTGATAAAATGAAAAAAATTATTATACCTGTGTTTATGGCAATTATTCTGGCATTTTCTCTTGTAGGTTGTGGCAACAAGGATAAGGGCAAAGTTGATTCAACTACTACATCCACAACTGAATCTACAACAGAAACTTCCACTTCCACAACAGAAATGACTTCAAGTACAGAAAACTCAACCAATAATAAAAATGGTAACAATGATAATGACGGTGTAATTGGTGAGGCAGGTAATGTTGTTCAAGATGCCGGAGATGCAGTAAAAGATGCAGCAGATGATGTTGAAGACGGTATCGAAGATGTTTCTTCACAGATGGACAGATAAATAATAGAAAACACGGTATGTATTTCTAATCAGTCAAACTAAGGGAAATACCAATACCGTGTTTCTTTTTTATACTACTTTTTTCAAATCGTTTCTAAGTCTTTTAATTATTTTTTTCTCAAGTCTGGAAATGTAAGATTGTGATATTCCCAACTCATCAGCAACCTGCTTTTGAGTAAATTCTTTCTTACTGTTTAATCCAAACCTCATTTCCATAATCAATTTTTCTCTGGAATTTAGTTTGTCAACTGCCTGTAGCAGTAACTTTTTCTCAAGTTCCTGTTCAATATCTTTGTTTACAATGTCAGCTTCACTACCAAGAATATCACATAGTAAAAGTTCATTACCGTCCCAATCGGTGTTGAGAGGTTCTTCAATAGAAACTTCATTTTTCATATTAGAAGTTTTTCTAAGATACATAAGTATTTCATTTTCAATACATCTACTTGCATATGTAGCTAATTTGATACTTCTTTCGGGAGAAAATGTGTTTACTGCCTTAATAAGTCCGATTGTACCGATAGAAATTAAGTCATCAATGGGTACACCAGAATTTTCAAACTTTTTTGCTATATAAACCACTAGCCTTAGGTTATGAACAATAAGTTTATTTTTACTGCTTTCTTTTCCTTGAGAAATTTCATTATACAGATTTTGTTCTTCTTCTTTGGTTAAAGGTGGTGGCAAGGACTCACTACTGTTAATGTAAAACACATCATTTTTGCAAAGTATTAACTTTACTTTATTTACTAATTGTCTAATCATAAAATCACTCACATATATTTTTATAGTTAAATATAGACTTCACTTCATTTTTGAATATGTTGTTTGTAATGCCAATATAAACTTGCTTTTCAATTCTATTATTGTCTATGTAAAGTTCATCAGGCAAAAATCCTTCTATCAACCCTTCACCTCCAAGTGAATTAAAAGGAATAATTCTAATTTTACCTTCAGGAACAATTATTGTATTTATCAGTTCTTTTTCAACTAATATTGCTTCATTCCCACTAAAAGGTTCTTTTATGTTGCAACAAGTATCATATTTTGAGAGAAAACTATATTTATTATCATTGAAAATAAAAGTTATTTTGTGTATTAAATCTTTTCTGTCAATTCTGATTTTATCGATTATACTGAGAATAAAATATGATATAACAGTAAAAATAATTAACAATATAGGGGAGATATTGAAGTAAACTATATTGTTTTTCATCATAATAAAATCACTTTTAATAATTGATAACATAAAAAGTATTAGCCCACTAAATAAGCTTGTAATTAAGAAAAGTACAAAAGTTCTTTTACCAAATGTAATTTTATTTATGTAACCAAATGAAATAAGAATTGTTATTGAAATTATTGTTAGCTTTACGACAAAATTGAATAAGAAATTACCCCAAGGTGATAATATAGTTAAAGAAGAAATTCCACCGAATAGTGAACCAAGAATTATTCTGTATAATTTGTAATTAATTTTCAAAATTTTTGTAGTAATACTTAGTAAGAGGTAATCAATAATAATGTTAGAAAAAATTAATGTGTCAATATAAATAGTCATTATCTCACCCTAAAGTATTATCTCATAATCCTTAATATAAAATTGTCAAAGGGTAGGTGAACAATAATATGCTTTTAGGTTTTATTATAGGATTATTTGTAGGAGCATTAATAGGAATATTTTTAATGTGCCTGTTGCAATCTTCAAATCATAACAAAAGATAAAAAATCCGTACTCATTTGAGTACGGATTTCTTTCTGTGAAAATTAATTAAAAATTATGATAAGTTTCTTTCACCTTGGAATGTAAGGGCAAACATACCTTGACCAACATGAGAACCGATAATAGGTCCGACTTTAAAAATTTTAACTTCCTTAACCAGTGGAGCAACCATTTCTTTTAGCTTTTCAGCTTTTTCAGGACATTCGGCATGTGCAATAAAAACTGTTTGTTCCTTTAGGTTTACACCATCTCTGTTAGCTCTGTCAATTAGAGTTGAATATGTTTTCATATTACCTCTGATTTTAGCAACTGCAATTAGTTTACCGTCATTGTCAACAGAGATAAGAGGTTTAATCTGTAATGCCTTACCGAAAGCTGCTGATAAAGCACCGATTCTGCCACCTTTTTTAAGCTGGTCTAAATCGTCAACAACAAACCAGTGACAAATTTTCATCTTTGTATTTTCAATATAGTCACATAGTTCTTCAAATGATGCACCCTCATTCATCTTAACACCGGCAAGATAAGCAAGATAACCTTCACCAACAGAAGCTGAAAGTGAGTCGATTACACAAATCTTTCTTTCAGGATACTTTTCCTTCAATTCTTCAACTGCAATTTGGCAAGTGTTATATGTGCCACTCATACCGGAAGTAAAGCAAATATAAATAATATCTTTACCTTCCTTTAAGAATGGTTCAAAGCTATTTGCGAATGTATCGTATTGAACTTGAGCAGTTGTTACATTAGCACCATTTTTAAGTGCAGCATAAAAGTCGCTTAATGTCATTTCTCTTTCATCAAGATAATGAGAGTAGTTTTTGTTATCAACAGAAAATTGCATAGGGATAATTTCAATATTTTGTTCCTTAGCAATTTCATCAGTTAAATCACAAGTTGAATCACAAAATAATTTATAATCCATATTAACCTCCGGGTTATATTAATAAATTTATATACATATTAATAATAACAAAGGCAAATTAAAAAGTCAACGGAGGTTACTATGAATTGTAGTTTTTATGAACTTCGTCATAAGGAGGTGATTAATCGATCAAATGGTTGTAGAATCGGTTATGTTGATGACCTAGAGATTGATACCTGTAATGCTACACTTTGTTCACTTATAATTTATGGAGGATTTAGGTGCTTTGGTTTGTTAGGCAGAAAGCAAGATTTTATCATTCCTTGGTCAAAAATCGGTCTAATAGGAGAGGATACTATCCTTGTAGATTGGAACATCCCTACACCACCACCTAAGAAAATGTTTGGAGGTTTTAAACGCAGAAGACAAAAATAGCCAATCATTTGGTAATGTTGCACACTAATTAACACAATATCTTGTGCAAAAATCCGTTGAAATACATATTCTAAAGTAATATAATAATTAGAGAAGGTTTTTTCTTCAAATTAAAAACTAAAGAGGAATTTTAATGAGTAAATCAATGAAAGTAAGATTATTGATTGTCTTTCTTGTTGTTGCTATAACTTTAACTCCACTGGCTATACTTTATCCAAGGGTTACTGCTTTAACTGAAATCGCTTATGAGGACGAAAAAGGTTCTTTAAATAGTGATGAAAGTGACGAGTATGTTGGTATGGGTTATGGTAATGCCTTTGATATGTTTGGTGAAGCTGAAATTTCTTCAAATACTCAGCAGGTAACTGAGCCAACTACTCAGTCATCAACAAAGCAATACCAAGTAGCTGTTAAGAAAAACCACAGAACTCCAACAGAAAAAGGTTCTGAAGAACAGATTAAAACAACAACTACTGCAAGAGAGTACGAAACCGAAACACTTGATTATTACCATGTAAAGAAAAATCAAGATGTTAAGGGTACTAAGTTGCGTACACTTTCCGAACCAAGTGAAAGCTCCAAGAAAAGACAACTTTCTGCCGGTTACTTAATTGCTATTAAAAATCCTGACCCTAATTATCAGTATGATGGTGTAAAAATCAAGATGACTGATAAAGACCTTGACATTGCAGGCAGACTTGTAATGGGTGAAGCAGGTTCAATGGGATTTTACGGTTGTTGCCTTGTAGCTCAGGCTATTAGAGATACATATGTAATGGGCAACTTTAAATCTATTGATTCTGTAAGAAGAGGTTACGGTTATGATGGCAGTATTAAGTACAAGCCAAATGACGCAGCAAGAAAAGCAGTTAAGTACATTCTAGAAGAAGGTCATTCAGCAGTTCAACATAGAATTTTATATTTCTATAATCCTAGACTATGTGAAAGCAAATGGCATGAATCACAAGATTATTTGCTTACATATAAAGATGTAAGGTTCTTTGACAGATAATCAATACTTAAAATTACATAAAACTTTAAAAAATCAAGTGTTTTTCTTACAAAAGCACTTGATTTTTTATTTTATTTATGATAAAATATCTATCGCATTACGCACGTGGGTGCTAATTGTCATGGTGGTAACTTAACTTCGGCAATTAAAATCAATAACACTCACGGAGGATTTAACCTAAGGAGGAAATTAAAAATGGCAGTAGTTTCAATGAAACAGCTATTAGAAGCTGGTGTACACTTTGGTCACCAGACAAGAAGATGGAACCCTAAAATGGCAGAATACATCTTCACAGAAAGAAACGGTATCTATATTATTGATTTACAGAAAACCGTTAAGAAACTTGACGAAGCTTATAACTTCGTAAAGGAAATCTCAACAGAAGGTAAGAGCGTTCTTTTCGTTGGTACAAAGAAACAGGCTCAGGAATCTGTTAAGGAAGAAGCTCTTCGTGCCGGTGCTTTCTATGTAAATGCTAGATGGCTAGGCGGTATGATGACTAACTTCACAACAATCAGAAGAAGAGTTGCTCGTCTAAAGCAGCTTCGTGCTATGGAAGAAGACGGTACATTTGATCTTCTACCAAAGAAGGAAGTTATCAAGCTAAACCTTGAAATTGAAAAGCTTGAAAAATTCCTAGGTGGTATTAAGGACATGGATGAACTTCCAGGTGCTCTATTTATCATCGACCCAAGAAAAGAAAGAATCGCAGTTGCAGAAGCAAAGAAGCTAAATATTCCTATCGTTGCTATTGTTGATACAAACTGTGACCCAGACGAAATCGACTATGTTATTCCTGGTAACGATGACGCTATCCGTGCAGTTAAGCTAATCGCCGGTGCAATGGCTGACGCTGTTATCGAAGGCAGAGAAGGTCAGATGGGTGCTGCTGAAGTTGTTGAAGAAGAAGCAGCAGCTGAAGAAGAATAATTAATATTCTATTTTAAATTATATAATTACCACGAAAGGATGATATAAATGGCATCATTTACAGCAAAAGATGTTAAGGCTTTAAGAGAACAGACTGGCTGCGGTATGATGGACTGTAAAAAGGCATTAGTTGAAGCAGACGGCGATATGGAAAAGGCTGTTGACTTTTTAAGAGAACAGGGTCTTGCAAAGCAGGCTAAGAAGGCAAGCAGAGTTGCTGCTGAAGGCATGGCTTTTGCTATGACTACAGAAGATCACAAGAAGGGTGTTGTAATCGAAGTTAATGCTGAAACTGACTTCGTTGCAAAGAATGCTGATTTCCAGGCATTTGTAAATACTTGTGCTCAGACAGTTATTGATAATAATCCTGCTGATGTTGAAGCTCTACTAGCTTGCAACGCATCAGGTACAGACAAGACAGTTGCTGAACTACTTCAGGAAAAGGTTCTTGTTATCGGCGAAAACATTCAGATTCGTCGTTTCAAACTAATGGAAGGTGCTTGTGTAGCTTATGTTCATGCCGGTGGCGTTATCGGTGTTCTTGTAAACTTCAAGACAGACCTAGCTGACAAGCCAGAATTCGTAACATATGGTAAGGATGTTGCAATGCAGATTGCTGCTCTTAACACACCATATCTAAAGGAATCAGATGTTCCTGCAGAAGTTCTAGAACATGAAAAAGAAATTATGAAGGCTGAAGTTGTTAACTCAGGTAAGCCTGAAGCAATTGCTGATAAGATTGTTATGGGTAAGATTGGCAAGTTCTACAAGGAAAACTGCCTACTAGACCAGGCTTTCGTTAAGGAAAACAAGATTTCTGTTCAGCAGTACACAAACAACACTGCTAAAGAACTTGGTGGTTCTATCGAAATTACTGAATTCGTTCGTTTTGAAAAGGGCGAAGGCATTGAAAAGCGTGAAGACGACTTTGCAGCAGAAGTTGCAGCAATGACTAAGTAATTTAATTTTTGCTTATATTTAAGGCTATCTCATACGAGGTAGCCTTTTTTGTTTATAATTTTTGTTAAAAATCATTAATAATTAACTTTACAATTTCCTTGGTTTAGTGTACAATTATAGTGTCTAAAAATATATATTATGGATAGGAGTGTAATTTCCATGGAAAAGAAATATAATCGAGTTCTTCTTAAATTATCCGGTGAATCTCTAGCCGGTGATGAAAAGAAAGGTATTAACTTTGACATAGTTGAAACTTTTTGTAAGTCAATCAAGAAGTGTGTTGATGCAGGTGTACAGGTTGCTATTGTTGTTGGTGGTGGTAACTTCTGGCGTGGCAGAAGTTCAGGCAAGATGGACAGAACAAGAGCAGACCATATGGGTATGTTAGCTACAACTATCAATGCTTTAGGTGTTGGCGACACACTTGAACAAGAAGGTGTTGATGTTAGAGTAATGACTGCTATTTCAATGCCACAGGTTGCTGAACCATACATTCGTAATCGTGCAGTTCGTCACCTTGAAAAAGGCAGAGTTGTTATCTTTGGTTGTGGTACAGGTAACCCATTCTTTAGTACAGATACTGCTGCTGCTCTTCGTGCAGTAGAAATTGATGCTGACATTATTATGAAGGCTACAATGGTTGATGGTGTTTATGATAGTGACCCTAAGAAGAATCCTAATGCTAAGAAGTATGATAAGGTTACATATGATGAAGTTCTTGCTAATAACCTAGCTGTTATGGATAGTACTGCTGCTTCACTATGTAAGGATAATGATATGCCTATCTTAGTATTTAGTGTTAACGAACCTGACAATATTTTCAGAGCAGTATGTGGTGAAAATATTGGTACAATTTGTGAAAAGTAATTTGGAGGATATATAAATGCAAACAGTTATTAATGGTACAAAGGATAAAATGCAGAGAAGAGTTAACCACCTGGAAGAAGAATACAGTGGTATTCGTGCAGGTAGAGCAAACCCTGCAGTTCTTGATAAGGTAACAGTTGATTACTATGGCACACCAACTCCTGTAAATCAGGTTGCTGCAGTTTCAATTGCAGAAGCTAGAACACTTGTTGTTCAGCCTTGGGATACTTCTCTTCTAAAAGACCTAGAAAGAGCAATTCAGATGTCTGATGTTGGTATTAACCCACAGAATGACGGTAAGGTTCTAAGACTTAACTTCCCACCTCTAACAGAGGATAGAAGAAAGGAAATTGTTAAGGAAATCAAGGAAATGGCTGAAGAATCTAAAGTTCAGGTTCGTAATGCTAGAAGAGAAGCTATTGATAAGATTAAGGCTCTTAAGAAGTCCGGTGACATTACAGAAGATGACCAGAAGAACGGTGAAAAGAAAGTTCAGGATTTAACTGATAAGTTCACTAAAGAAATAGATGCTATTTCTGAGAAAAAGCAAAAGGAAATTATGGCAATCTAAAATGGCTTTATTTAGAAAAAAACAAGAATATTCAATAGACAACATTATTCTACCTGAACATGTTGGAATTATTATGGATGGTAACGGCAGATGGGCAAAGAAAAGAGGTTTACCTCGTAGTGCCGGTCATTCTGCCGGTGCAAAGAACTTTAGAAAGATAATTCGTTATTGTAGTGATATTGGCATTAAGTACCTTACTATGTATGCCTTTTCAACAGAGAATTGGAAAAGACCTCAAGATGAAGTTGATGCTTTGATGAAACTGTTTAAACAGTATCTTGAAGAAGCACTGAGAGATTTCCAAGATGACGTTATTAAACTAAAGTTCATTGGTGATATTAATGGCTTTTCTGAGGATTTACAAAAGCTAATGATTGATGCTGAAGAAGGTAGTAAAGACAGAGATGGTATGGTTCTTAACTTAGCTATGAACTACGGTGGCCGTGATGAACTGGTTATGGCTACAAAGTCTATAGCAGAAAAGGTTAAGAATTGTGAACTTTCTGTTGATGACATAACAGAAGATACTATTTCAAATAATATCTATACTGCCGGTCAGCCTGATCCTGATTTAATTATTAGACCATCCGGAGAATATAGAACTTCCAACTTCCTATTGTGGCAATCTGCATATTCCGAATATGTAATTATGGATAAGTTGTGGCCTGATTTTAATTATGATGATATGAATTACGCCTTAATTGAATATGCCAAGAGAAACCGTCGATTTGGTGGGGTTTAGGAGGATAATATGAAAACAAGGCTTATTACTGCAGGTGTTGGTATATCAATAGCAATAGTTGTATTGCTATTAAGTCAGTTTGTTTCACCACTATTTACTACAATTATTCTTTCACTTCTTACTGCACTTATGGTGTCAGAAGTGTTAACAGCCAAGAAACTATTAAAAGAATACAGAATCAGTTTGTTAAGTATTGCCTTTGGTTTTGCAATGCCTATGGTATCATTTACAAGATTTAATTTCTTGCCATTCTTTATTTACCTAATTGCAATGCTTTGTATGATGGTGTTCTTCCATCATGAAGTCAGACTAGGGGATATTGCCTATGCATTCTTTACTACTGTACTTATCACAACAGGTATGGGTGCAACGACTCACTTAACAACATTGTTTGATATTTATACTGCTTTCTATGCAGTACTTATTATGGGTGTACCTTGGATTGCAGATGCCGGTGCTTATTTTGCAGGTGTTAAATATGGTAAGCATAAACTTTGTCCTGAAATTAGTCCTAAAAAGACTATTGAAGGTGCAGCCGGTGGTGTTCTGGCCGGTATTCTTAGTGCCGTTATTATCGGTCTAATCTTTAACTTTATTTTCGGTTATGATTACATTAATTATTGGGCATTAATTATTATTGGACTTGTAAATACACCACTATCTATGCTAGGTGACCTTTCATTCTCTATTATTAAGAGAACTCTTGGCATTAAGGATTATGGTAGCATTATGCCGGGACATGGTGGTATGCTGGATAGATTTGATAGTGTTATTGTTACTGCACCAATTGTTTATGTAGTAACACTGTTTACTGTGATTATTATTTAAGAGGTAAAAATGGTTAAGAATATATCAATTTTGGGTTCAACAGGTTCAATCGGAACTCAGGCTCTTGATGTATCTCGCAAACTAAACTTAAATATATCAGCTATAACTGCATATAGTAATATTGATATTTTAGAACAACAGGTGAGAGAGTTTAAACCCTCTCTTGCTGTTGTTTTTTGCGAAGATAAAGCAAAAGAATTTAAAACAAAAATTGCCGATACTGATACAAAAGTCCTTTCGGGTATGGATGGACTTATTGAAGCAGCTACAATTTATTCAGCAGATATGGTTCTGAATTCTGTTGTTGGTATGGTTGGTTTAACACCGACTTTAGCTGCAATTAATGCACATAAGGATATTGCTTTAGCAAATAAAGAAACTTTAGTTGCAGGTGGTAGCCTTGTTATGGATGCATTAAAGAAGAATAATGTAAATATGTACCCTGTAGATAGTGAACATTCAGCTATCTTCCAATGCCTACAAGGTATGAACCAAAAGAAAGAACTTAAGAAGTTAATTCTTACTGCATCAGGTGGTCCGTTCTTTGGAAAGAAAATTGATGACCTAAAGGATGTTACAGTTAAGGATGCACTTAATCATCCTAATTGGTCTATGGGTGCAAAGATTACAATTGACTCAGCATCAATGATGAACAAAGGTCTTGAAATTATTGAGGCAAGTTGGCTATTTGATATGCCACAAGATAAGATTGATGTTGTAGTTCATAGAGAGTCAATTATTCATAGTATGATTGAATTTGTGGATAATTCTGTTATAGCACAGTTGGGATTACCTGATATGAGAATTCCAATTCAGTATGCTATTACATATCCAAACAGATATGAAAGTCCTGTTAAAGAACTTGATTTAACAGAGATTTCCAATTTGTCTTTCTACAAGCCTGATTATGATACATTTAAGTGTTTAAGAGCTTGTAAAAAGGCTATTGAAATTGGAAAAACTGCACCGGCTATTGCAAATGGTGCAAATGAGGTTGCCAACAAGATGTTTAGAGATGGCAAAATTAAATTCTTAGAAATTGGTGACCTTGTGTATGATGCATTAAATAATGTGGAAGTACAGGAGATAAAGAGAGTAGAAGATGTTCTAAATGCGGATAAATCTGCACGACAGTATGTATTAGATTCTGTCAAGTAATTGGAGGAGATTAAAATTACTTCTGTTTTAACAACTATTGCATTAATTCTTATTGGTGTATTACTATTTGAATTAATTATTTTTATTCATGAATTCGGCCACTTTATTACTGCTAAGAAAAGTGGAATTAAAGTTAATGAATTTTCACTTGGTATGGGTCCAAAGATTTTTTCTTTTGGAAAAGGTGAAACTAAATATTCACTGAGAATTTTTCCTATTGGTGGTTTCTGTGCTATGGAAGGCGAAGATGAAGAGTCACCTGAACCTAGAGCATTTAATAATGCAAAGGTTTGGAAAAGGATGATTGTTGTAATTGCTGGTGCAGTTATGAATATTATTCTTGGTTTTGTGTTAATGTTTGTTGTTGTAGTGCAACAAGACTCATATTCTTCAACTGAAGTACAGTCATTTCCGGCAACATCATTTTCTTCTTGCACAGGTTTGCAGTCAGGAGATGTAATTAAGGAAATTAACGGATACGGAATATCCACAAGTATGGACTTTAACTACCCAATTTCTACTGCTGAACTTAAAACTGTTGACGGTTCAACATTAGAGATTTATAAAGAGGACTGTGGCAACAATCTTTATAATATGGCAGTTAGTTTGGTTCAAGATAAAAATAATAAACTTAGTGATGAACAAGTAAGTAAAGTTAATGAGCTACTTTCTAAGTCAACTAACGAAATAGTAAAGGCAAAAAGTAAAGAAGATGCCTTTTCTGTTTACGAAAATTATTACAAGGAAATAAATAATGCTTGTGGTATCAAAAATTACAAGGTTGAAAAAATTGTTGAGAAAGAAACCCGTAAGCGTTATACTGCTGATATTTTAGTTGAGAGAAACGGTGAAGAAAAGCTACTAAAGAATGTACAGTTCTTTACTTATACAACTAAAGATAACAGTGACCCACAGGTTTCAATAGACTTTTATGTAAAGCCTATTGAAAAGACTTTTGGTTCAGTCATTTCTCAAACATTTAAACAAACTATCTCAACTTGTAAGATGATATATGCAAGTTTAGGTGGATTGTTAACCGGTAAGTTTGGACTAAAGGATATGTCAGGTCCTATCGGTATTGCCTCAGCAGTTACTACTGTTGCATCAGAAAGCCTATCATCAGGATTTATGAGTGCTGTAAATAGTATAATCTATGTTATGATGATTATTACAGTAAACTTAGGTTTATTTAATATGTTGCCATTCCCAGCCCTTGATGGTGGTAGATTTGTTTTCTTGATAATTGAAGCAATTAGAGGTAAATCTGTACCAAGAAAAGTTGAAGCAATTGTTAACGGAATTGGTATGGGACTACTAATATTATTAATGATTTTAATTACTGCTAATGATATTTTTAAATTAATTTGGTGATTTTATGGCAAGTAAAAGAAAAGTAAAGGCCGGTAATGTTGTTATTGGTGGTGGAGAGAAGATTGCAATTCAATCTATGCTAAATGTACCGGCACATAATATTGAAGATAGTGTAAAACAAGCAAAGGCTCTTGAAAAAGCAGGTTGTGATATTGTTAGAGCAGCCGTACCTGATATGGAAGCAGTTAAACTTATTTCAGCACTAAAGGAGAATATTTCAATTCCTGTTGTTGCTGATATTCATTTTAATTACAAACTTGCTCTTGAGTCAGTTGCAGCAGGTGTTGACAAAATCCGAATTAATCCGGGTAATATCGGTGATGATAGCAATGTTAAGGCAGTTGCTGATGCTTGTGCAAATAACGGTATTCCTATCAGAATCGGCGTAAACTCCGGTTCACTTGAAAAGTCAATTCTTGCAAAGTATGGTAGCCCTACACCACAAGCTCTTTGTGACTCAGCACTATATCATGCATCACTTTTAGAAAAATTTGACTTTAATGATATTGTCCTTTCAATGAAAAGTTCTTCTGTTAAGAATATGGTAGAAGCATATGAACTTGCATCTCAGCAATGTGATTATCCACTTCACCTAGGTGTAACAGAAGCCGGAACTGAGAGAATGGGTATTATTAAGTCTGCTGCCGGTATTGGTGCTTTATTAGTACAAGGTATTGGTGACACTATTCGTGTCAGCCTTACTGCTGACCCTGTAAAGGAAATTTATGCAGCTAAAGATATTCTAAAGTCACTTGATATGTATGATGGTGGAATTCAGTTTGTATCTTGTCCTACTTGTGGCAGAACAAAGATTGACTTAATAGCTTTAGCAAATGAAGCACAAGAAAGACTTAAGGATTGTAAGAAGAATATTAAAGTTGCAATTATGGGTTGTATTGTTAACGGTCCGGGAGAAGCAAGAGAAGCTGATATTGGTATTGCCGGTGGAGATAAGGTTGGTCTTATCTTCAAAAAAGGTGAAATTATTTGCAAAGTACCGGAAGACCAACTACTTGATAGATTAGTAGAAGAAATTGATAAATTGTAAGAAATAGAGAAGTATAAATGAGTTCAGTTAAAGAAATTTTTTCAGACTACATATGTGAGAATGTACTAGACCAAAGCCTAGTACATTCTCAAGTGGGAAATTTAAGAATAAATAAAGGTACAAGAACTTTGTCTTTCATAATTCATTGTGATAGGCTTTTTGGTGATACAGAACTTTCCAGCCTAAACAGTGAATTGATGAATTCTAAACTTGCACTAAGCAAGGTAATTATTACACCAAAGTTTAATTCATCACTATTTTCTGCTGATTGTTTTGATGAGTTACTTAATGAGTTGAGAAACAGAATTCCAACTCTTAACGGTACATTTAAGGATTGTGAAGTAACTTTTGAAAACAATTTGCTTAACATTACCATAAAGCATGGTGGTGGTGCATTATTAAAGGCTAAGAATTTTAACCATGAGTTGCAGAATCTTGTGCAAGAAAGATTTGGTTTACTAATAAAAGTAAATGTTGACGGTGTCCTTGAAATGGATGCCGAAAATGAATCTTATATTGAAGAACAGAAAACTGTAGAGCAAACAACAGTAAGACAAGAAGTTCAACAAGTAGTTCAAACTTATGCTATTGAAGAAAAACGCCTTGAAGAAAATGCAGAGGAACGACTACAGAATAAAGAAGGCTTTGTAGAAGTTAGAGAGGGTAAGTTCCTTTATCCTCAAGTTAACTTACAAAAGTGCAGACCACTTTACGGTAGAACTATCAAGAAAGCACCTTCACCAATGAGTGATATTGCCTATGATACAGGTAAAATCACAGTATGGGGTGATGTATTTAGTGTTGAAAAGAAGGTTACTCGTTCCGGTGATAAAAATATTTTCAATATTCTATGTACCGACTATTCAGGTTCTGTAAATGTAAAGGTTTTCGGTGATATAGCCTCTACAAAAGTCCTTGACCAAATTAAGAAAGGCCAAACAATTATTGCCGATGGCGATATTGAAAATGATAGATATGCCGGTGAACTTGTACTAAATGCTCGTTCTATCGGTTTTACTGAAAAAATTGATGTAAAAGACAACGCTGACGAAAAGCGTGTAGAACTGCATATGCATACCAATATGTCCGATATGGATGGTATTTCTTCTGCAAGTGATATTGTTAATCGTGCATACAAGTGGGGACACAAAGCAGTTGCTATTACTGACCATGGTGTAGCACAGGCATTCCCTGAAGCTATGAATACAGCTGAAAGAATTAATAAAGACGAAAACAAAATCAAAGTTATTTATGGCTGTGAAGCCTATTTTGTTGATGACTTTGTTTCAGCAGTTAAAGGTACTCAGGATGAAAGTCTTGATGGTACATTTGTTTGTTTCGATATAGAAACTACAGGACTTTCTGCACAAAAAGAAAAGATTACAGAAATCGGTGCAGTAAAAATTAAAAATGGTGTTGTAGTAGATACATTTGAAACTTTTGTTAATCCTGAAAAGCCAATTCCTGAAAAGATTGTTGAACTTACAGGTATCAATGATGGTATGGTTAAGGATGCACCACTTGATGAAGAAGCAGTAAAAGACTTCCTAGAATTTGTAGATGGTGCAGTTGTAGTTGCCCATAATGCACCATTTGATACATCATTTATTAGAGCAGTTTGTGATAGAATGGGTGTAGAATACAATCTAACTTCTATTGATACAGTTGCAATTTGTCGTTCAATTTTACCGGATATTAAGAATTGCAAACTGGATACAGTTGCTAAATATTTAAGACTAGGTAACTTTAATCACCATAGAGCAACTGATGATGCTGAAATTCTATCAAGAATTTTCATTAGTCTATGCGATAGACTAATGGACGACTATGCAGTTAAGTCAACTATAGATATTAATACCCACCTTAACGGTGCAGACCAAAAGAAACTACCTGCTTATCATCAGATTATTCTTGTTAAAAATCAGGTTGGTTTAAAGAACTTGTATAAACTTATTTCTTATGCTCATTTAAAATATTTCTATAGAAAGCCTAGAATTCCTAAGTCTGAACTTATTAAGCATAGAGAAGGCTTAATTATCGGTTCTGCTTGTGAAGCCGGTCAGCTTTTCAGAGCTATTACTTCCGGTAAACCTTGGGCAGAACTTAAGGATATTGCATCATTCTATGATTACCTTGAAATTCAGCCTTTAGGCAACAATGAATTTATGATTAGAAACGGTAGTGCTACCAGAGAAGATTTAATCAAGTATAACAGAACTGTTGTAAGACTTGGTGAAGAACTTAATCTTCCTGTTGTTGCTACTTGTGATGTTCACTTCCTAGACCCTCACGATAAGGATTATCGTAAGATTTTACAAGCATCAAAAGGCTTTGCAGATGCAGACCAACAAGCACCACTATACTTTAGAACAACTAAAGAAATGCTAAAGGAATTTGATTATCTTGGTGAAGAAAAAGCATATGAAATTGTAGTTAAAAATACAAATGCTATTGCTGATATGTGCGATTATGTACGTCCAATTCCACCGGGTAATTTCCCACCATTTATTGAAGGTGCTGAGGAACAACTTAACTCAATTACTTGGAAAAGAGCAAAGGAAAAGTACGGTGACCCATTACCTGAAATAGTAAAAGCAAGACTTGATAAAGAACTAAATTCTATCAATACATACGGTTTCTCAGTTCTATATATGACTGCTCAAAAGCTGGTTGCAGATAGTGAAGCCCATGGTTATTTGGTAGGCTCAAGAGGTTCTGTTGGTAGTTCCTTTGTTGCTACAATGTCAGGTATTTCAGAAGTTAATCCACTTGCTCCTCACTATGTATGTAGTAAATGTAAGCACAGTGAATTTATTACTGACGGTAGTTATGGTTCAGGTTTTGATTTACCACCAAAGGATTGTCCTGAGTGTGGCACACCGATGGATAGAGACGGTCACGAAATTCCATTTGAAACATTCCTAGGTTTTAAAGGGGATAAGGTTCCTGATATTGACCTTAACTTTAGTGGTGAGTATCAGAGTAAATCCCATAGATATACAGAAGAACTATTCGGTCATGATAATGTGTTTAAAGCCGGTACAATAGCAACAGTTGCTGATAAAACTGCTATTGGTTATGTAAAGAAATATGAAGAAGAAAAGGGCAGAGTCTATAGTAAAACCGAAGAACTAAGACTTGCCAGTGGTTGTACAGGTATTAGAAGAACCACAGGTCAGCATCCCGGTGGTATGGTTGTTGTTCCTAAGGGTAAAGAAATTTATGATTTCTGTCCGGTACAACATCCTGCAAATGATATGAAGTCTGACAATGTTACTACTCACTTCGACTTCCATTCTATCCATGATACAATTTGTAAACTTGATGAACTTGGTCATGATTCTCCTACAGTTTATCATTACTTAGAAGAATTCACAGGTATTCCTGTTATGGAAGTATCAATGTCAGATCCTGATGTTTATTCATTGTTTACTTCACCAAAAGCACTAGGTGTTACACCTGAAGATATTGATTGTCAAACAGGTACTCTTAGCTTACCTGAATGTGGTACTAACTTTACAAGACAGATGATGATTGATGCAAAACCAACTTGCTTTGCCGATCTTATGCAGATTGCAGGTCTATCCCATGGTACTGATGTATGGCTAGGTAATGCTCAAGAACTTATCAAAAACGGTACTTGTACAATTTCAGAAGTTATCGGTACTCGTGACAGTATTATGACCTACTTAATGCACAAATGTCTTGAACCGGGTATGGCATTTAAGATTATGGAAATTGTCCGTAAAGGTAATGCCACAAAGTTACTTACAGAAGAACATTTTGAGGCTATGCGTAGTCACAATGTTCCGGAATGGTACATTGATTCTTGTATGAAAATCAAGTATATGTTTCCTAAGGCTCATGCTGCTGCTTATATGATTTCTACTTTGCGTTATGGTTGGTATAAAGTGCATAAGCCACTTGCATATTATGCTGCTTACTTTACAGTTCGTGGTGAAGATTTTGATGGGGCAACTGTAATGAAAGGCAGAGATGCAGTTAGAGAGAAGATGAAGATTATCAAGCAAAAGGGTAACGAAGCATCTGCTAAAGAACAAACAGAATTTTCTACTTTGGAAATTATAAACGAAATGTTAGCAAGAGGCATTGAGTGCCTACCTGTTGATATTTACAAATCCGAAGCTAAGAAATTTATTATAGAAGATGGCAAGATTAGACTACCGTTTATGTCACTTTCAGGTATAGGTGAAGCTGCTGCAATTTCTCTTGCTGAATGTGGCAAAAAAAATAAGTATCTTTCAATAGAAGAAATGATTATTAAAACTAAAGTTTCCAGAGCAGTTATTGAAACACTTAAAAATGTAGGTTGTCTAAATAATTTACCTGAAAGTTCACAAATGTCTTTGTTCTAAGGAGGAATATATGAAAGATAAACGACTAAAAAGAGGTATAATCCTAATAGCAGTTGCAGCTTTATTCTGCTTTTTGATTATGAATTTTAACAAAGTAGTAAGTATTATTTCTACAATTTTTACTGTATTAACACCATTTATGTATGGCTTTATTATTGCTTATATATTAAAGTTCCCATATAACTTCTTTTACGAAAAAGCCTATAAAGGCATAGGCAAGAAACATGAAAAATGTAAAGTAATGCGAAAACCACTTGCTATTATAACTACCTATGTAATAGCCATTTCTGTAATAGCTTTCTTAATGGTTATTATTATACCTAGCTTGGTAGATAGCTTTGCAGAGTTATCTAAAAATATTATTAACTATGGTAAACAGTTTGAACAGTTGGCTGCACAATTTATAGATTGGGCAAATGCAACATTCGGTTTATCACTACAAATGGATAACGGTCTTGTTGACTTTATTAACAAGTTTACAAAGATGTTCTCAGGTGGTAATATTCTTGATACTGTTAAGTCACTGTTAAGCAGTATTTTCCCTGAAATCCTTTCTACTGCAAAAGTTGTTTCTTATGGTGTATATAACTGGATTATCGGTATTGTTGCATCAATTTATTTCCTATCATCAAAGGAACTTATGTGTGGTCAAGTAAAGAAACTTACTATGGCTTATGCTCCTAAGAAATGGCAAAACAAGATTTTTGAAGTAACACATATGTCAAATGAAGTATGTGGTAACTTTATTATCGGTCGTGTAATTGACTCTTTAATTATCGGTGTACTTTGTTATATTATTTTACTTGTATTCAACTTTGATTACGCTCTACTGATTGCAGTTGTAGTTGGTATTACAAATGTTATTCCATTCTTTGGACCATTCCTTGGTGCAATTCCTAGTGGCTTTATTCTACTAATGATTAACCCAACAGAATGTTTCTGGTTTGTAATTATTATTGTTCTTTTACAGCAGCTTGACGGTAATGTTATTGGTCCTAAGGTTATCGGTGACAAAATCGGTATCTCAGGTTTTTGGATTTTATTCAGTGTTATTGTAGGTAGTGGTTTATTCGGTGTAGCCGGTATGCTGATGGGTATTCCTGCTTTCGTTGTAATTTACAACCTACTTGGCAAAGATGTAAACAAGAAACTTCTTAGAAATAAAGAGTATATTTCTAAAGAACCTTTAGATAAAAGCAAAAAGTCTGAGAAAGTTAAAGAAAATTAAAGGTTGACAAAATTTCTTTAGTGTGTTAACATATTAGCACACTAAAGTGCGAGGTAATTTATGAGAAAGAATTTAATGATTACACCGGAGGGTACAAAGGACTATTTGTTTGAAGAATGTATCACCTCTTGTGAAGTACAGGAAAAGATTAAGAATTGTTTTGTAAATAGGGGATACTCAAAGGTAGATACTCCTTGTATTGAATTTTATGATTTGTTTTCTTTGGAGGACTCAGGTTATCCACAAGAAGCAATGTTTAAGACAACTGATAATAAGGGCAGACTAATGGTTATGCGTCCCGATTCAACATTACCTATTGCAAGAATGGCAGCAACTCGTCTAAAGAATTACGATTTGCCTCTAAGACTTTATTACGGTCAGTCCGTTTATCGTAACAATCCTACATTGCGTGGTAGAAGTAACGAAATTATGCAGATGGGTGTTGAACTTATCGGTGCAACAGGTAAGAGGGCAGACCTTGAAATTTTAACAACTGCTATTGACTGCCTGTCAGCTAATGTTGATGATTTCCGTATTGAAATTGGTCATGCAGATGTATTTAATGCATTAGTAGAAAGACTAAATGTATCTGCTGAAACTGCTGAAGCTATTCGAGTAAGTATTGAAAGCAAGAATTATTCAGCCCTAAATACTATCCTTGATAAGCTTCCTAAAAGTTCAGATGTTGAAGCTATCAGAAAGTTACCAAGACTATTTGGTGGTGTTGAAGTAATTGATGAAGCCTTAAATCTATGTAATGATGAAAAGGCAGTTAAAGCATTAAACTACCTAAAAGAACTATTTGAAGATTTATCAAAACTTAACCTTGGTGACAAGATTATTATAGACCTTGGTATTGTTCAACAGACTAACTACTACAGTGGTATTGTTTTCACAGCTTTTGTAAACGGTATCGGTGATGAAGTTATTTCGGGTGGTAGATACGACAAACTAATGGAAAACTTTGATTTCCCTACAGGTGCTGCCGGTTTTGCAGTTAATGTAGATGACCTTGTTGAAATTAAGCTAAAAGATAGCAACAAAGACGAAGCACCTATTCCTGAAATTCTGGTTTGTGCAAAAGATGGCTTTGAAATCACAGCTATTGAAAAAACAAAAGAACTTGTCAATCAGGGTAAAAATGCAGTGTTTAGCGTATTTGAAACAATTGAAGAAGCTAAACGGTATGCAGACAAAACAGGAGTAAAGGAACTATTAGTTGTAGGTGAATGATATGCAGCCATTAAGAATAGCCTTAACAAAAGGCAGACTTGAAAAAGATACAATAAAATTATTTCAAAAGATAGGTTACAACTGTGATGCAGTTATCAACAAGGGCAGAAAGCTCATCCTTCCAATTGGTAACGGCGAAATCGAAGTTGTCCTAGCTAAAGCAGCCGATGTTATTACATATGTTGAAAATGGAGTTTGTGACCTTGGTGTTGTTGGCAAAGATACAATTCTTGAAAACGGTCATTGTTTCTATGAACTACTTGACCTAGGTTTTGGTAGATGTAAGTTTGCAGTAGCAACACAAAAGGGTAAAGACCTTTACGGTGGATACAAAGCACTAACAATTGCTACTAAGTATCCTAATGTTACAAGATCATTCTTTGAAGAAAAAAATATGGATGTTCGTGTAATCAAAATTGAAGGTTCTGTTGAACTTGGACCACTTATCGGTTTAAGTGATGCAATTGTGGATATTGTTGAAACAGGTTCAACTTTAAAAGAAAACGGACTTGAAGTTGTTGAAGATGTATGTCCAATCTCAGCAAGATTAATTGCTAATGTTGCAAGTCTAAAACTACACAAAAAACAAATTGAAGAACTTGTTGATTTAATAAGTAAGGAGATTGATGTTTAATGTATATTATTCCTGCTATTGACATTAAAGACGGTAACTGTGTTCGCCTACAAAAGGGTGACTACAATACAGTTAAAAAAGTTGCTGAAAACCCATATATTACTGCTAAGTCATTTAAAGATGTCGGTGCAAGATACCTACATATGGTTGACCTTGATGGTGCAAAAGACGGTAAAATGCAAAACGCCGAATTAATTTGTGATATTGCAAAGTCCTGTGGTATGCTTGTTGATGTTGGTGGTGGTATTCGTGACCTAAAGGCTATTGAATATTACCTAAATAACGGTGTCAACCAAGTTGTTTTAGGTTCAGTTGCAGTTAAGAACCCTCAGATTGTTATTGATGCAGTTAGGAATTTTGGTGACAAAATTATTGTTGGTATTGATGCAATGGACGGTATGGTAAAGTCAGAGGGTTGGATTGACGGTAGCGATATTTACTACACAGAACTTGCCAAGAGAATGGAAGATGTTGGTGTAGAAAAGTTTATCTTTACCGATATTAACCGTGACGGTATGCTAACAGGTCCTAACCTTGTTCAGCTTGAAGTGCTAAGTAATTCTGTAAGTGCTGACATTGTAGCAAGTGGTGGTGTATCAGATTTAACAGATATTAAGGATTTAATGAGTCTTAATATTTTTGGTGCAATTTGTGGTAAGTCAATTTATGAAGGTACACTTAATTTACCAAAGGCTATTAAACTAACAAGAGGTTAATTATGGAAAATAACTTAGATAAGTATTTTGTTAAGTCAGACTTAATTCCGGCAGTAATTCAAGAGAAATCTACAGGTGAAGTCCTTATGGTTGCTTGGATGAACAAGGAGTCTATGGCTAAAACACTTGAAACAGGCTATACTTGGTTTTGGAGTAGAAGTCGTCAGGAACTATGGAATAAGGGTGCAACATCAGGCCATCTTCAAAAGGTTGTTGAAATTTATTCCGATTGTGATGATGATACCTTATTAGTAACAGTAGAACAAACAGGTGCTGCTTGTCATACAGGTAACCACAGTTGTTTCTTTAAGAAAATTTATTGATTTAATTACAAAACTGCTTTCTATTAATTTAGAGAGCAGTTTTCTTTTATAAAAAAGTGGGTACTGAAAATCAGTACCCATAATTTCTTAACTTGCATTCTTTAGTTGTAGTCTTAATTTATCACTAATCATAGCAATAAATTCACTGTTAGTTGGCTTACCTCTTGAGTTGTGGATAGTATATCCAAAGTAGGAGTTAAGCACATCCACATCACCTCTGTCCCAAGCAACTTCAATTGCATGTCTAATAGCCCTTTCAACTCTACTGGAAGTTGTTTCATACTTTAGTGCAACTGATGGATACAGTTCCTTAGTAACTGCATTGATGATTTCAGGCTTTTCAATAGACATAAGTATTGAATCTCTTAGGTAGTGATAACCCTTAATATGTGCGGGTACACCGATTTGATGAAGAATCTCAGTAACCTTTACTTCAATGTTAAGGTTGCTTTGATAACCTTGGTTGTTCATAATGTTCTTTGTGTTCATTAACATAGTAATGTTTTCAGTAAGGTCGTTAATGTTGTAAGGCTTTAGCACAAAGTAAGATGCACCATTGTTCATAGCCTCTTGTTCAAGTAAAGCACTTCTATAGTTAGAAAATGCAATGAAAAGTGGGGAACAGTTGCTTTCATTTCTAATGTGACGCATAACGCTTATTCCATCTAGTCTTGTTAGGAACAAGTCGAAAAGTACCACATCAGGGTGTATCTCGTTAATTTTGTTTAGTAGTTCTTCACCATCTTTAGCAGAGTAGTGAACTGAAAAGTTCTTACTGTTGAGAAAACGGAGTGTTTCCTCATCAAATTCATTTGGTTCTTCTGTGAGAAGTAGTTTGATTTTATTCTCCATGAAAATTCTCCCTTGTTAATTTGTTGAGATAATCATACCATATTATGGTAAATATATCAAGGGTTTACACCTAAATTTTTTTCAAAAAATTAATTTAAATCTCAACATATTGTGTCACTACTTCTCACTATATTACAAAATACCCCAATAATATGCCATTTCTACAAATATTTTATTTTGACTCATCTATCATTGTTTCAGCAAGAATACCATAACCTTTTTCAGGATTATTGACAAATACATGGGTAACTGCACCGATAAGTTTACCATCTTGTATTATAGGTGAACCACTCATACCCTGAACAATGCCACCTGTTTTTTCTAGCAAGTCTTTGTCTGTAACTTCAATTGTGATTTCTTTCATTTTGTCAAAGAAGAAGTGACATTCCGGTTTAATATATACTTTGTAGAATTTAGGGTTAGAACCCTCAACAGTTGTGTAAATATAAGCAGTTCCTTTTTTAACTTCTTCCTTAGTAGCAACTTTATATTCTTTGTAGGAAGTTTCTATTTCTTTATTACAGAACAGCCCATATTCTGAATTATAATAAGCCTTACCGATTTCATCATCTAAGAAATATCCGTTAAGTCCTCCGGCATAGCCACTTTTTGCTTTATCAACACTTTGAATAATTGCAGGACAAATGTCACCCTCAGCCATAGGTAGTAGATTAGTTGATTCTTTGTCACAAATACCGTGACCTAAACAAGCAAAAGTATTATTATTTGTATCATAATAAGTTATAGTTCCTATACCGGCACAACTGTCTTTTATCCAAATACCTACTGTATAATTACCATTGTGATTTTCAGGTTTAATGTTTAAGTCAATAATTTCATAATCTCTGTTAATAGTAAACTTAATAGTTTGATTTTTATATTCTTCAATTTTATTCCTTACAACTTCATTATCCTTAACTTTCTCATTATTAATACCTATGATAATGTCATTAACCCTCATACCGGCCTTATCAGCAGGAGAATTTTCTCTTACTTTGGTTACTAAAGCACCCTCTGAATAAAATTTAATTCCAAAAGGTTGTCCACCGATTTGTACTGTTTTATTTTTTAAGTCGCTACTTGTTGCAATAGCATTTGATGGATTTATAGTATTATATACTCCTAAGATAGCCACAATAGCTATTATAAAAGAAATAACTTTTTTCATAACCTCACCTTTATTTATATGTCATACTATTATTTTTTCTTGTTTTATAGTATAATAGATTGGAAATAGTATTGATAAAATATTATTTTGGTAGTATTATTTTTTTAGTGCTGATTTTCAGTACAGAAGTTCCAAATTTTTTATTTAATGGGTGCTATATGAGTGAAGAAAAAATTTTTACAGGTTTAACTACCCAAGAAGTTGACAAGAGAGTTTCAGAGGGTAAGGTTAATGTTGATACCTCAAAACCGGAAAAAACCTTGGGAAATATTTTATTTAAAAATATTTGTACATTATTTAACTTGTTGAATGTTGTTCTTGCTTTAGCAGTTTTTCTTGTTGGTTCATACAAGAATATGCTTTTTATCGGTGTTGTATTTTTCAATACAATAATCGGTATTGTGCAAGAAATTCGTAGTAAAAAAGCAGTTGATAAACTGTCTATTATTTCCGGTAACAATTCAAAGGTTATCAGAAACGGTGAAACAATAGATATTAATAATGAAGATATTGTTCTTGATGATTTGCTTTCATTAAGCAGAGGTAACCAAATTCCAACTGACTGTGTTGTTGTTGACGGTGAGTGCTTTGTAAATGAAAGTATGCTTACCGGTGAAAGTGAATTAATTAGAAAAAAAGTTGGGGACAAGCTAATGTCCGGTAGCTTTATTAACTCAGGACAATGTATCTCAAAGGTTGTTGCAGTAGGTGACGATAATTATGCTGCAAAGCTAAATAATTCTGCTAAGTATTATAAAGAAAATAATTCTGAAATTTTCAGAACTATTAAAAAAATTATTAAAGTAGTAACTTGTATTTTAGTTCCATTGGGTACAATACTGTTTTTACATCAGTTATTATTCTTAAATGTTTCATTGGAAGATGCAGTTGTTAAAACGGTAGCAGCACTTATAGGTATGATTCCTGAGGGACTTGTACTTTTGACAAGTACAGTTCTTGCTGTTTCTGTTATAAGACTTTCTAAGAAAAATGTTCTTGTTCAAGACCTTTATTGTATTGAAACACTTGCAAGAGTAGATACTCTTTGTCTAGACAAAACAGGTACACTGACTTGTGATGAAATGATTGTTGAGGATATTATTCCCCTAAGTGACTATACTTATGATGATGTGCTAAATATTCTTTCTGATTTTGCAAATAATAGCATTGACTACAACAGTACAATGAATGCAGTTAGGGATAAAATTGATGGCTACCATTACGAAAAAGCAGTTTCAGTAGAAGCCTTTTCTTCCGAAAAGAAATGTTCTTCTGTTACTTTTAGTGATAGGAAGATTCTCTGTGGTGCAGGTGAATTTATCCTTAATGAAGATGAAAATGATATTCTAACTGTTATTAAAGAATATGAAAACAACTACAGAGTACTAACTTTTGTAATGATTAAAGGTGATACAAGAACACCTATTTGTAATGTTTTATTGAGGGATAAACTTCGTGAAAATGCTAAAGAAACCTTAAAATATTTCAAAAAACAAGGTGTTAATATTAAGATTATTTCAGGTGACTCAGTAAACACTATTGTGAATATTGCCAGAATTTTTAATATTGATAACTACGATAAAGCTATTGACTGTAGCACTTTAAAAACTGATGAAGATATTAAAAAAGCGTCAGAAGAATATACAATCTTTGGTAGAGTAACTCCTCAACAAAAAGAAAAGCTGATTTCATCATTACACGATAATGGTCATTCAGTAGCTATGACAGGTGATGGAGTAAATGATGTATTAGCTTTAAAAAAAGCTGATTGTTCGGTAGCAATGGCATCAGGTAGTGAGGCTGCTAAGTGTGTATCACAAATTGTACTTGCTGATAATGACTTTTCATCAATGCCACATATTGTTGCTGAGGGTAGAAGAACAATTCAGAATATCCAAAGAAGTTCATCACTGTTTTTAGTTAAAAATATTTTTTCAATTTTACTTTCTGTTTTAGTTATTATTTTTGGTATGTCCTATCCATTCCAATCAATTCAACTTTCATTTGTCGGAGGACTTACCATCGGTATTCCGTCATTTATATTAGCTATGGAATATAACAATAACAGAATTACCGGAAACTTCTTTGTAAACATAATCTGTGGTGCAATACCTGCCGGTTTAACGGTAACCTTAAATTCTATATTGGTTATGACTTTAGGTTATCAACTTGGATTTAATAACCAAACACTTGAAACCATTTGTATTATGGTAACTGCTTTTGCTTTGTTTGCACTAGTAGTAAAGATTTCTTTACCGTTTAATAAGCTAAGACTTTCTTTATCAATATTTATTTTTGTTTGCTTAGTGTTAGGTTTCTTGTTTGGTGGCAAAATTTTAGGTACAGTACCACTAAATTATAATTCTTCTATGTTTTTATTATGTTCAGTTGCTTTCACAATAATGGTATTTATTATTCTTACTTTCATTACAAATGCTATTAAGAAAAAGATAGTTGACAAAAATTAATAAATAACAAGATAGCACAACATGAAGTTGTGCTATTTTTGACTTAAATTTAACTTTTTTATACATAATTAATGTGGTATAATAAATATAAAAATAATTGAGATGATATATATGAATTTTACTTTACCTAAAAATGTTTTAAATATAATTTCAAAAATGGAGTCAAATGGTTTTCGATGTTATACAGTTGGTGGTTGTGTAAGGGATATGATACTTGGTTTAACACCTAAGGATTATGACTTAACCACAAATGCAAAACCGGATGAAATTATTTCAATATTCAAAGATTACAAAATTATTGATGCCGGAATAAAGCATGGCACAGTTGCAGTAATTATTGATAATGAAGTTTATGAAATCACAACCTATAGAATTGATGGAGATTATGAAGATAACCGACATCCTAAGAATGTAGAGTTCACCACTTCACTTAAAGAAGACTTAGCAAGAAGAGATTTTACAGTAAATGCTATGGCATATAACCCAAGTGAAGGTGTAATTGACTATTTCAACGGTCAAGAAGATTTAAAGTATAAGGCTATTAGATGTGTTGGTGAACCGGATAAAAGATTTAAGGAAGATGCATTAAGAATTTTAAGAGCATTAAGGTTTGCATCAACTTATAACTTTTCAGTAGAATTTAATACATATAACGCAATTGCAAAGAATAAAGAACTATTAAATAATATTTCTAAAGAAAGAATTGCAACAGAACTTGTAAAAACTTTGTGTGGTGAAAATTGTAGTTATATTCTCAGAAGATTTAAAGATGTATTTGCAGTTATCATTCCTGAAATTTCTACAATGTTTCATTATGACCAAAACACACCACACCATAACAAAACTTTATGGAAACACACAGTTTCTTGCGTTAAGCATATTGACAACGACCCAATCTTAAGAATGACAATGTTACTTCATGATATAGGTAAACCTATGTCAGAAAACAAAGATGAAAATGGTGTCTCTCATTTTAGAGGTCACGAAAAGACCGGTGCAGGTATTGCAAAGATAATTTTGGAAAGACTTCGTTATCCAAAAGATTTTACTGAAACTGTGGTTAATTTAATTTCAATTCACGATTTAAGAATTCAGCCTGACAGAATTATAATTAAGAAAGTATTGAAAAATATCGGTTCAGATAATTTTTCAATGCTTATGAAAATTCAAATGGCTGATGTACTTTCTCAATCATCATATCATCAACAAGAAAAGATTGATAAACTGAATAAAGTTAATAGTATCTTTCGTGATATTATGGATAATGACGAATGTTTTAGCTTAAAGTATCTTAAAGTCAATGGCTCGGACCTTATGAGTTGTGGAATGTCAAAAGGCAAGATAATAGGGGATACACTTAATCTTTTGCTTAATAAAGTTATTGAAAATACTTTAATTAACGATAAAGAAACTTTACTTCAATATGTTAGGAAAAATGTAATATAAATAAAAAAAGGAGATGCATTAGCATCTCCTAAATTTCTGCCTATTTAAATTGTAACAGATAATTAAATCTGACTTACACCTGTTTCCTTAGCAGCTTTAATAACTGCTTCAGCAACAGCCTTACCGATTCTCTTATCAAATGCTTCCGGTAGAATATACTCAGCATTTAGTTCATCATCAGAAATTAAGTTTGCAATTGCATAAGATGCAGCAACTTTCATTTCTTCATTGATTTCCTTTGCTCTACAATCCAAAGCACCTCTAAAGATACCTGGAAAAGCAAGTACATTGTTAATCTGATTAGGGAAGTCACTTCTACCTGTACCAACTACAGCAGCACCGGCATTCTTAGCCTTATCAGGCATAATTTCAGGTGTAGGGTTAGCCATAGAGAAGATAATAGGGTCATTAGCCATACTCTTCACCATTTCTTCAGAAACAATGTTAGGAGCACTTACACCGATAAATACATCAGCATTTTTCATTGCATCAGCTAGGTTACCTGTCTTTTTACTTCTGTTAGTAGCCTTTGCAATTTCCTTATGTGCATCTTTAAGAGTATCATCATCTTCACAAAGAATACCGTTAATATCGCACATTGTAACATTCTTAAAACCAATGTTTAGCAGATGCTTACAAATAGCAATACCGGCAGAACCTGCACCGTTAATTACAACCTGTACATCTTTAATATTTTTCTTAACTACCTTTAGTGCGTTAAGTAAACCGGCTGCAACAATAATAGCAGTACCATGTTGGTCATCATGGAATACCGGAATGTCACATTTTTCTTTCAACTTCTTTTCAATTTCAAAGCATCTAGGTGCTGCAATATCTTCAAGGTTAATGCCACCAAAGCTTCCACTGATAAGATAAACTGTATTTACAAATTCATCAACATCTTTAGTTCTAACACAAATAGGAAAAGCATCAACATCAGCAAATTCCTTAAATAATGCACATTTACCTTCCATAACAGGCATACCGGCCTCAGGACCAATGTCACCTAGACCTAAGATAGCAGAACCGTCAGTAACTACTGCAACAAGGTTGTTTCTTCTTGTTAGTTCAAATGACTTGTTGTAGTCCTTATTAATTTCAAGGCAAGGTTCAGCAACACCGGGAGTGTAAGCCAGTGACAAATCTTTGCTACTATTAACCTTAACTCTGGAAACAACTTCGATTTTGCCGTTCCATTCATAATGCTTTTGTAAAGATTCTTGTCTAATATCCATATTGTAATCCTCCATTAAAATCTTATTATATTATACAACTTATTATAAATTCATTCAATATGTTTGACAAAATATTATTTTTCTATTAAAATATAGTAGCAACTAGATTGAATAGCTACGGTTAGAAGCGAAAGCAACTATCCGAGGAAAGTCCGAGCTCCATAGAGCAATGATAACGGCTAACAGCCGCCGGGGGTGACCCTAGGGATAGTGCAACAGAAAATTACCGCCACTTATGTGGTAAGGATGGAAAGGCGAGGTAAGAGCTCACCGGTAATATGGAGACATATTAGCCGTGTAAACCCTATTTGGAGCAACACCGTGGAGGGACATAATGCTTGCTCGGCAGTCCCGGGGAGGTGGCGTTGAGCAGTTGTGGTAACACACTGCCAAGATAGATGGCTATTCACGACAGAACTCGGCTTATAGATTTGGTTGCTAAGGGTCATTATGACCCTTATTTTTTTGCTATTTATATTTCTTTTAAATAATTTTCTATAAGAAAATTACAAAAATATTACAAAATATCACTATCTTGTAATATAATTCGATAAAAAGTATCATTTTTTTAAATTTATTTACAAAAAGGTCTTGTTTTTTTTCTTTTATAGTATTATAATATGTTCATAATGAATTTAAAGAATTTTTTTAAAGAATATTTTAAAAGAATTATTTATTAGAATTATTCAAAAGAATTACTTTAAAGAAAAATAATTATGTAAATGGGGAGAATATTATGAGGCTAAGAAAACAAAACTTAGGCGACAGAAACCTAATTGGTGCTCGTGTTGAATCTGCTAGAAAAAAGAAGGGAATGAAGCAAAAGGAACTTCTTGCACAGTTGCAGGTCAACGGTGTGGATATGAATGCATCAGGTCTTTCTAAGCTGGAAGGTCAAATCCGTTATGTAACAGATATTGAACTTGTTGCATTAGCAGATATTTTGGAAACTTCTGTTGACTCACTTCTTGGCAGAGAATAATTTTAAGTAGAACGGTGACTTTGTCACCGTTTTTTTTGCGTTATTTGCATAAAATAATTGAAATTTTCTTTACATTTGGTATAATAATATAGTATGTATTTAGGAGGTTGAACCTTATGACAAAAATTGATAACTTTTTTGAAAGTATAAAGGATAAGAAAGTAGCATTTTGTGGACTTGGTATCAGCAACTTTCCTGTTATGGAAATGTTCGTAAACAAGGGCATTGATGTTACTGCTTGTGATAGAAGAAATTTTGAGGACCTAGGAGATAATGCTAAGAAAGCAGAAGAACTTGGTGTTAAACTTTCTTTAGGTGATAATTACCTAAAGAATCTTGATGTTGATATAGTGTTTAGAACACCTGGTATGAAGTATTATATGGATGAACTTGTAGAAATGCGTAATCGTGGTGTTGTTGTAACTTCAGAGATGGAACTTTTCTTTGAACTTGCCGACTGTCATATTATTGCTGTTACAGGTTCTGACGGTAAGACAACTACAACTTCTATTGTTTCAGAATTTCTAAAGGCTGCCGGTAAAAAGGTATTCTTAGGTGGTAATATCGGTAAGCCACTTTTACCTGAAATTGAAAGTATTACTAAGGATGATTATGCAGTTGTTGAACTTTCTTCATTCCAGCTAATCTCAATGAAAGAAAGTCCTGAAATTGCTATTGTAACAAATGTTTCACCAAATCACCTTGATATACATAAGGATATGCAAGAATATGTTGATGCCAAGAAGAATATACTTCTTCATCAAAATGCTTTCTCTAAGACTGTTCTTAACCTTGATAATGAAATTTCAAATTCATTTTCAAGTGAAGTTCGTGGTCAACTAGTTAAGTTTAGCAGAAGAAATACTGTTGCTAACGGTGCTTATCTAAAGGATAACAAGATTGTTTATTCCGATTACGGTAAGGAAACAGAGATTATTGACATTAAAGATATTTTCATTCCCGGTATGCACAATGTTGAGAACTATATGGCTGCTATCTCAGCAGTATGGGGAATTGTTGATGTTGATACTATCGTTAAAGTGGCAAAGACATTCCAAGGTGTAGAACATAGAGCAGAATTTGTAAGAGAGTTTAATGGTGTTAAGTACTACAACGATTCTATTGCATCTAGCCCAACAAGAACTGCATCAGGTACACTTTCACTTTATGATGAAAAGATTATTATTATTGCCGGTGGTTATGACAAGAATCTTAACTATGATGAACTAGGTGAAGTTATTTGTAAGAAGGTTAAAATTCTTATTTTAATGGGCAATACTGCTGATAAAATTGAAACTTCAACTAAAAAAGCACCTAACTATAGTGAAGGCAACCCTGTAATTTATCGTGTATCTAATATGGAAGAAGCAGTTAAAAAGGCATCTGAAGTTGCAGTCAAGGGTGATATTGTATCTTTATCTCCTGCAAGTGCAAGTTTTGATTTGTACAAGAACTTTATGGAGAGAGGTATTCACTTCAAGAACCTTGTTAAAGAATTGAAATGATAAAATATCTGTCTGATGACACAAAATATAAGAATGTTACAGCTAAGCTAAAAGATAAGGATGTATTTTTCACCAGAATAAATGTACTGTATAAATCTTATGGGCTTAACTGTGACTTTCTTGATATATGGTATCAGTCTTTTAATGAAGATTATGTTTCGCTGATTTCAAGGTTAGATAATCAGTTTATTTTATTTTTAACAGAAAATTCTAACATACAGGAAATTGAAGAATTTCTCAATGTGTTAGGGTTTTCTCATCTTTTGTTTAATGAAAAATATTCTCTAAGTTTTAATTCTTGTAAGTCAGAAACAGGCTTAATTATGAAAAGAGAATTTATTAATAACAATGTAAAAGAAAACAATTGCTTTTTTTCTACTGAGACTGAATATAAAGATGTTTTTAACTTCTTTAATAACTGCAATTCAACTGTTGTGAAAATTGCTGATTATGGGTATTTTGCAACTGATTTGCATTCCAAAGTTAGAGTAAATTGCAGTAAAATTTATTCACTTAAACTTAATGATAATATTGTTTCTTGTGCAATAATAACAGGTGATGAATATAGTAAAATAATTTCACCAATTGCCACACTACCTCAGTATAGAAATAATGATTATGCAAAAAGCCTTTTAAATAATGTAAAAGAAGACAACTTATATTTATTTTGTGAAGATGATTTAAAAGAATGTTATACCAAAATGGGTTTTAATATAATAGGAAAATGGAAGGAAATACATAGATGAATTTTTTTGATTTAGATAGTAAAATTCTAGAACTATCTGAAAAAGCAATGGAACAGTGCAAAACTCAGTTCCAAGAAATAGAGAGAATACAAGAATATAACCAAAACAAAATGCTAAAGGCATTCCAAACCTGTGGTGTGTCAGAAAGTCATTTTGCAGATAGTACAGGTTATGGCTATAGTGATAGAGGTAGAGAAGTTCTTGATGAAGTATATGCCACTGCTTTTGGTGCAGAAGATGCAATAGTAAGACAAAGTTTTCAGTCAGGTACTCACGCATTAACAGTTGCCTTATTTGGTATGCTAAGACCCGGAGATACTATGCTTTCTGTTGTAGGTATTCCTTATGACACAATCAGAAGTGTAATCGGTATTGAGGGTAATTACTCAGGCTCATTAAAGGACTTTGATATTCATTATGATGAAGTACCATTAAAGGATAATGAAGTTGATTATGATGCTTTAATTGAAAAGCTAAAGTCAAAGCCTAAAATGGCTTATATTCAGCGTTCAAGAGGTTATTCTCTAAGAAGAGCATTAACTATTACTGATATTAAGAAAATTGCAGAAATAGTTAAGAGAGAGTCACCTGAAACTATTGTTATGGTTGATAACTGCTATGGTGAATTTGTTGAAGAACTAGAACCAACTCAAGTTGGTGCAGATATTATGGCAGGTTCTTTAATTAAGAATGCCGGTGGTGGTATTGCTCCAACAGGTGGTTATATTGCCGGTAGAAAAGATTTAGTTGAAATTTGTAGTTACAGACTTACAACACCGGGTACAGGTAGGGAACTAGGTGCTACAATCAGCACAAAGAGAGAAATGTTCCTAGGTGCATTTAACTCACCACATATTACAGGTGAAGCTATGAAAACTGCTGTTTTTGCAAGTACACTATTTACTCTAATGGGTTACGGTGTATCTCCAACAATGAATGAAAAAAGAGGAGATATTGTACAAGCTATTCTTCTTGAAAATGAAGAAAACCTTATTGCCTTTTGTGAGGGTATTCAAGCCGGTTCACCGGTAGATAGCTATGTAACACCTGTACCGGATGATTTACCGGGATATGATAGCAAGGTTATTATGGCTGCCGGTACATTTACTTTAGGTTCAAGTATTGAGCTTTCTGCTGATGCACCACTTAGAGAACCTTTTGCAGTATGGATGCAAGGTTCATTTAACTTCCATTGTGGTAAAACAGGTGTACTTATTGCTGCAGATAGAATTTTAAAGAAAAATAAGTAATATGAATTTTGAAAGTTTAGTTAAATCTATTACAGAAATATTTAGTGAAGAACCTGATAAACCCTTTAAAAATGATAATGTTTCTACTGTATTCAGGCATAGTAACAATAACAAATGGTTTGCTTTATTAATGAAAATCCCTAAGAACAGATTAGGTGAGTATTCTGATAAAATAGTAGATATAGTTAATGTAAAATGTGAACCAATAATGATAGGTTCACTTTTAGAAGAGAAAGGTTTTTATCCGGCATATCATATGAATAAAGAACATTGGATTACAATATGCCTTGATGGCTCTGTTGATGATGAAAAAATACTTTCTTTAATTGATATTAGCTACGATTTAACAGTAAAATAAGCAGAAAAAAGTCCTTAACAATCAACTTGTTAAGGATTGATTTTATATTCTTTTGTTTCTTAAATATTTAAAGAATTTATCAAAAAGTTCAAGTGACTCCTTTTCTTTAAAGCCACCTTCATAAGTAACTTTAAAATTTTCTTTCATATTAAATACATTGATAACAGAACCACAAGCACCATACTTTTTATCATATGCACCAAAATATACATTAGGTATTCTGGCATTAACTATAGCACCGGCACACATAGGGCAAGGTTCCATTGTTACATACATTTCACATTGCCAAAGTCTCCAACCGGATAACTCTTTACAAGCATTATCTATTGTAATAATTTCTGCATGATGAAGTGCATTTTTAGTTTTTTCTCTTGTGTTGTGAGCTTTAGCAATCACAAAACCATCTTTAACAATTACTGCACCAACAGGAACCTCATTTTCGTCTAAAGCCAACTTAGCTTCCTCTAGTGCAATATCCATAAACTTTTCATTATACATAATTAAAAACCTAATAAAGTAATAAATGCTTCAATAATGAAGAATGAAAGAAGAATTATAGTACCTGGATTAGCAAAGAATTGAACTATTCTATCCTTAGCACCTAAACTTACAATAGATTTATTTCCAAATTTAAAGTTAAGATCTTTTTTTACAAGTAAAACTATTGAAATAAAGCCCAGTAGTGTAAGTGTAAAAATAACTACCGAAGAAATCACAGAATACAAATTGTCACCAACATAGTTAGCTACAATATCAATAAGTACCGATGTACCATTATTAAGTAGATGTAAAACCATAGCCGGTATAATTGAATTTGTCTTTACAACTATAAATCCACAAGCTAAACCTACAATAAATGCAAATGGAATTTGTACAAAGTTACCATGCATAAACCCAAATAGGAGAGATGATATTAAAATTGCAAAGCCATCACCGAATTTTCTAAATGAATTTAAGATAACACCTCTAAATATAAATTCCTCAGTTAAAGCAGGAATAATTGCAATACATACAAAGTAAATAATTTGGTCAAGTGGCGTCTTAGTTGTAAATTCAACACCGGTTGTATTTGTCAATCCAAATATACTTAAATTATTGTTCAGTAGGCTAACTGCAATATTTGCAACAGTACAAATTGCATATCCACCTAATACTAATAATAAAGGATTATATTTCTTATTACTGTTAACCGGAATAACTTCACTGAATTTGTAACGAAATATTAAGCAAAATACAAATGGTACAACAAAGAAACCGGCAAATTCTCCTAAACCATTAATAATGTAGTCATAAGAAGAATAACTGTTTTGTATTCCTGTAGTAATAAGAGAAGTATCTTTGCTGAAAAAACTTATAAACATAAATAGTACAGTAGCTGCAACATTCATAAATATAATTGCAATAAACAACATAAAGGAAAGTTTGTTGCTTTCTTTTCTTATCATTTTTTTCTCTTGATTTATTTGATAATTGTGGTACAATTGTTGTTGAAAAAAGTTATTCATTTTGTCTACCTCGACTTTCGTTAGTATCATATTATCAAATTTCTAATTAATTGTCAAAAAGGTATTGACAAATTAAATGCTTTTATATATAATAATTGAGTAAAAGAAAGAAAGGCAGTTATGCTTTCACCTACGGGGTGCCGTCTGCGTGGGTTAATACTTACAGTTTTTTTACTGATGCGTATTAGAGTGGACGGAGTTTATCTGTCCACTTTTTTAATTTATTTTGGAGGTGCTCGACAATCAGCAACAAGAAACTACAGATTAACGAAGAAGTCCGTGATAAGGAAGTAAGACTAATTGGTGCCGAAGGCGAACAGCTTGGTATTATGTCTTCAGAAAAAGCTTTCAATATAGCAATGGAGAGTAACCTTGACTTAGTTAAGATTGCTCCACAGGCAAAGCCACCTGTTTGCAAAGTAATGGACTATGGCAAGTATCGTTTTGAACAAGCTAAAAGGGAAAAAGAAAACAAGAAGAACCAGCGTACTTTTGATATTAAGGAAGTTAGACTTTCACTAAATATTGATGTGCATGACTTCAACACAAAACTTAACAATGCCCTTAAGTTTATTAAGAAAGGCGATAAGGTTAAGGTTTCAATTCGCTTTAGAGGTAGAGAGATGGGTCACCCAGAACAGGGTTATGACACAATGAACCGTTTTGCTAAAGCTTGTGAAGAAGTTGCTGTTATCGAAAAACCAGCAAAACTTGAAGGTAGAAATATGCTAATGTTTCTAGCTCCTAAGACAAATAAGTAATTTTTAAGGAGGATTTTCATAATGGGAAAGATTAAGACACATAGTGGTGCAAAAAAGAGATTTAAACTTTCTAAGAATGGTAAGGTTATCCGTGCTCATGCTAACAAGCAGCACATTCTTAACAAGAAGAACACAAAGCGTAAGAGAGGTCTAAGACAGACTTGTGTAGCTGATAAGACAAATACAGCTCAGATTAAGAAATTAATCCCTTACAAATAATTAACTTTTTGAATTTAACTTACGAAATAACGGAGGAAATATAGAATGGCTCGTGTAAAAGGCGCGATGATGACTCGCAAAAGAAGAAACAAAACATTAAAGCTTGCTAAGGGTTATTACGGTGCAAAGAGTAAGCACTTTAAGATGGCTAAGCAGGCAGTTATGAAATCTGGTAACTATGCATACATTGGTCGTAAGCAGAAGAAGAGAGATTTCAGAAGACTTTGGATCACAAGAATTTCTGCAGCTTGTAAGCTAAACGGCACAAACTACAGCACATTTATGAATGGTCTTAAGAAGGCTAACATTGACCTTAACAGAAAGATGCTTTCAGAAATCGCTATTTCTGATCCAGCAGCTTTTGCTAGCCTTGTTGAAAAAGTTACAAAAGCTTAAGTGTTATGCGTTTGAGGTTCTTACCTCAAACGCTTTTTACTATCTAAAAAAGAGGTCATTATATGAAGTTTGTTACAAGTAGAGAAAATGGTACTTTAAAGCATATTCATAAACTAGTAAAGCAGAAAAAGTATAGGAATAAGAATAAACAGTTTGTTGCAGAAGGACTAAGAACTTGCCAAGATGTTTTAATTTCTAATATTCATATTGATGTGCTACTTTGTAGTGAAAATTTCTATACCAGAAATCTTGAATTATGCAATAGACTTGAGTCAATTTCTGATGAATCAATAGTTGTACCTAACAATATTTTCAATGTTTTGTCCGATACAAAGTCACCTCAAGGTGTAATGCTTGTACTTAAAACACTTGACAAAACTGATGATATTGATAAAATTGATTATAATGGTAAGTTTGTACTTTTAGACAATGTGCAAAATCCGGACAATATTGCAACAGTATTGCGTTCTGCCGATGCTTTTTCAATCAAAGGTGTATTTATCACAAAAGATTCTTGTGATATTTATAGTCCTAAGGTTGTAAGAGGTAGTATGGGTGCAATTTTCCGTGTACCTTTCTATATTATTAATGACGCAGAAGAATATATTGAATGTGAATTTAATAAGCATGGTAGGTCTTATGCTGCTTGTTTAAAAGATACTGCCAAAACTCTAGGTGATTTTGAGTTTTCAAAGAATGCACTTGTTGTAATAGGTAATGAAGCTAATGGACTAAGTGAAATGACTATTAATGCTTGTAACTACCAAGTTATTGTACCTATGAAGGGCAAGATTGATTCTCTAAATGCCGGAGTAGCAGCTAGTATAATTATGTGGGAAATGTCAAATAATGAATAATAATCGTTATTGGATATGGCTAAGTTTAGCTCTTGGCTATGATAATCCAAAAGTTAAAAGACTTTACGAAACTGAAGAGTATAGGGATATTTCTGTATTTTATAATGGTCAGGACTTTGAATGGAGATTTTGTGGTATTTTTACCGAAAAGGAAATTAACCATCTTGAAGAAACTCCAATTGAAAAGGCTGATGAAATTATATCTAAATGCGAAAGTCTGGGTTATTCTATTTTTGCTATAGATAACGACAGATACCCTAACTGTTTGCGTAATATAGATACTCCACCTGCAGTTATATATGTTAGTGGATATTTACCCAGAGTTGATAATCTTTTAACTATTGCGATTGTAGGTACAAGAAAAGCTACAACTTATGGCAAAAAGGTGGCTTACAGTATTTCTCATAATCTTGCAAAATGTAAGGTAACTATAATCAGTGGTGGTGCTATGGGTGTTGACAGTTCAGCACATACAGGTGCATTAAACGCTGATGGTATTACAATTTGTGTTTTAGGTTGTGGTATCAATTATCCTTACCTTATGAAAAATGAGCCTATGAGAAAGGCTATAACACACAGAGGATGTTTAATTTCAGAATATCCTCCGGATACAGAGCCTTTGCCACATCACTTTTTATCTCGTAACAGAATAATCTCTGCACTTTCAAGAGGTGTTCTTGTTGTTGAAGCAGGTAAGAAAAGTGGTGCATTAGTAACAGCCGATATTGCCGGAAAAGAACAGGGCAAAGATGTTTTTGCCGTAATGGCAAACATCAATAGTGTCTATTCTGTTGGCTCAAACCAACTTATTAAGGATGGTGCTATTCCTGTAACTACTTATCTTGATATTCTAAACTACTATAATGAATTTAACAATTTAGAAGTTTATGAAGATGATGAGTATGATATTCCTGACAGTACAGTGCTGAAAATTCCTGCAAAAAAGTCTAATGTAAAACCTGAAAAAGAGTTTATAAAGGGTCATAGATATGATGTAAACCTTGATGAAAATTCATCAAAGGTTTATTATGCTATCGGAAATGAACCTATACATATAGATGATTTGTCTGATAAATGCAACTTACCGGTATATAAAATTTCCGGAATACTAACAAATCTTGAATTAATGGATTTAATAGTAGTTTTACCGGGCAAACAATATAAAATAAAGTAACTATCGGAGGATAGATAAATGTCAAATTTAGTAATAGTGGAGTCTCCTGCTAAGGCTAAAACAATCAAAAAATATCTTGGAAAAGATTATGAAGTTGTAGCATCAATGGGTCATGTTCGTGACCTACCAAAGGCTAGACTTGCTGTTGATATAAAGAAAAATTATGCTCCTAAATATGCTATCATCAAAGGTAAAGAAAAGTTAGTTGATGAATTAAAGTCACTTGCAAAAGACAGTGACAAGATTTATCTCGCAACTGACCCGGACCGTGAAGGTGAGGCTATTTCTTGGCATTTAGCATATATTTTAGGACTTGATTTAGAAGATAAAAATAGAGTTGAATTTAATGAAATTACTAAGACAGGTGTCAATAACGGTATGGCTCATCCTCGTTCTATCGACATTGACCTTGTTAATGCTCAACAGGCAAGAAGAATTCTTGACAGACTTGTTGGTTATAAGTTAAGTCCATTTGTCAGTCAAAAAATTCGTAGAGGCCTTTCTGCCGGTAGAGTGCAGTCTGTTGCTCTTAAGATTATCGTAGACAGAGAAAATGAAATCAGAGCATTTAAGCCTGAAGAATATTGGTCAATTGAAGCAAAACTTTCTCCAAAGTCAAGCAGAAAAGTTTTCAATGCCTCTTTAGCACTTGGACCTGACGGTAAAAAGATTAAGATTAATAATAAAGAAGAAGCTGACAAGATTCTTGAAGAAATCAAAGATGCTGAATTTATTGTTACAAAAGTAAGAAACGGTACTCGTAAAAAGTCACCATACCCACCATTTATAACTTCAACATTGCAACAGGAAGCATCTCGTAAACTTGGCTATCAATCAAGAAGAACAATGAAAATTGCTCAGGAACTTTATGAAGGTGTTGATGTTGAGGGTTATGGTACAACAGGTCTTATCACATATATGAGAACTGACTCATTAAGAATTTCCAACGATGCAATTGCAGAAGTTACAAAGTATATTAATGATAACTTTGGACCTGAATATTTACCACCAAAGCCAAGAGTATTTAAATCTCGTTCAAATGCTCAGGATGGTCACGAAGCTATTCGTCCATCAATTCCATCATTGTCACCTGATAAGGTTAAGGATAGTTTAACTATTGAACAGTATAAGCTATATAAACTGATTTGGGATAGATTTACTGCTTGTCAGATGGCTGATTGTATCCACAAAACAACTCAGGCAGAAATCAATGCTAATGACTATATCTTTAAGGCATCAGGTTACAGAGTTGACTTTGACGGTTATACAACACTTTATGTTGACAGTAATGATGCTGAAGGTACAAAGGAAAAGCAACTTCCTCCACTTGAGAAGAATATGCCTGCTAAGGTTAGAGAAATTATACCTAACCAGCACTTTACTCAGCCACCTGCAAGATTTACAGAAGCATCTCTAATCAAAGCACTTGAAGAGAACGGTATCGGTCGTCCATCAACATATGCTGCAACAATCTCAACAATTACAAGTAGAGAATATGTTAAGAGAGAAGCAAAGTCCCTTGTACCAACTGAACTTGGTGAGGCACTTGTTACTCTATTAAAAGAAAGATTCCCTAAAATTGTAAATGTTAAGTTTACTGCACAAATGGAAGAAGATCTGGATAAGGTAGAACACGGTGACGAACAATGGGTTGAACTACTTGATAATTTCTATGTTGACTTTGATAAAACCTTGAAAAAGGCTAAAGAAGATATGGAAGGTGTCAAGATTAAGCTTAAAGAAGATGAAACTGATATTGTATGTGAAAACTGTGGCAGAAAGATGGTTGTCAAAGTTGGTAGATACGGTAAGTTCATTGCTTGTCCGGGATACCCTGAATGTAAGAATATCAAGAAGTTTGTAGAGAAAATCGGAGTTCAATGTCCTGAATGTGGTGGAGATGTTATTACTCGTAAAACCAAGAAAGGCAAAGTGTTCTACGGCTGTAGCAACTATCCTGATTGTAACTATATGTCTTGGTATGAACCTGTAAATGAAAAGTGTCCACAGTGTGGCAAGATTCTATATAAAAAGAAGGGCAAAAAGCAGACAATCTTCTGTGCAACTGAGGGTTGTGGCTATACTAAAGACCAATGAGTATAAATATAATAGGTGGTGGACTTGCAGGATGTGAGGCTGCATATCAAGTTGCTAAGCGTGGCATAAAGGTAAACCTTTATGATATGAAGCCTAACAAGAAAAGTCCGGCACATCATTCAGATAAATTATGTGAGCTTGTATGCTCAAACAGTCTAAAAGCAGCAAGAAAAGAAAGTGCTGCCGGTATGCTTAAAGAAGAAATGAGAATGTTAGATTCTCTACTTATGAAGTGTGCCGATAAAAGCAAAGTACCGGCTGGTGGTGCTTTGGCAGTAGATAGAGAAATTTTCTCTAATCTGGTAAATGAAGAAATAAACAACAATCCTAATATTACTGTAATAAGTGAAGAAGTTATGGAAATTCCTGATGGTATTACTATCATAGCATCAGGACCACTTACTTCCGATTTGCTTTCTGATAAAATCAAAACTATGTTTGGCGACAGTCTTTCATTTTATGATGCAGCTGCACCAATTGTAAAGTTTGATACAGTTGATATGAACAAGGCTTTCTTTGCATCCCGTTATGATAAGGGTGACGGTGATGACTATATTAATTGTCCTATGAATAAGGAAGAATACGACAATTTTTATGAAGCACTTGTTTCGGCAGAAAGAGCACCTGTACATGACTTTGATGTAATGAATCCAAAGGTATATGAGGGTTGTATGCCAATTGAAGTTATGGCACAAAGAGGTCACGATACTATTCGTTTTGGTCCTATGAAACCTGTAGGACTTAAAGACCCAAGAACAGGTCATAGACCTTGGGCAGTAGTTCAGCTAAGAAAAGAGAACAGTGCCGGTATTATGTATAACCTAGTAGGCTTTCAAACCAACCTAAAGTTCCCTGAACAAAAGAGAGTATTCTCAATGATTCCGGGACTAGAAAATGCTGAGTTTGTACGATACGGTGTAATGCACAGAAATACTTTTATCGACTCACCAAGAATTCTTAATAGTGATTATTCTGTAAGAGAAAATAAAAATCTTTTCTTTGCCGGTCAAATTACGGGTGTTGAAGGATATATGGAATCAGCATCTTCAGGACTAATGGCAGGTATAAATGCAGCTATGAGATATATTGGAGAACAAACTGTAACTTTACCTGAATATACAATGATAGGTTCTTTGTCAAGATATATCAGTGATGAAACAGTTTCTAAATTCCAACCTATGGGTGCTAATTTAGGAGTGTTACCTGAACTTGAACAAAGACCAAGGGATAAGAAAGAGAGGGCAAAGGCTTATTCTGATAGGTCGTTTGCAAAGCTAACAGAATTTATAAATTCAAGAGGTTTATGATGAAGATAGTAATTGATGCATTTGGTGGAGATAATGCACCTTTAGAAATTATCAAAGGTGCAGTTAAAGCTCAAGAGCATTTTAAAATTGAAATTTGCCTAACAGGTAATGAGAATATTATCAAGAAAGTGGCAAAAGAAAATAATATAGATATTTCAAATATTGAAATTAACCATACAGAAGATGTTATTCCTGTTGATGAAACACCTAATGCTATTATGAAAGAATACAACAATTCTTCAATGGCACTGGGACTAAAGATGGTAGCAAATAACGAAGCAGATGGTTTTGTTTCAGCCGGTAACAGTGGTGCTTTATGTGTAGGTGGTACTTTAATTGTTAAAAGATTAAAGGGTGTCAAGAGACCCGGATTTGCACCAATCTTACCTACATTTAACGGTTCATCATTTTTGCTTATTGATGGTGGTGCAAACCTTGATGCCAGACCTGAGATTCTTCGTCAATTCGGTATCTTAGGTTCTGTATATATGGAAAAGGTAATGCACAGAGAAAGCCCAAGGGTTGCTCTTGCCAATGTTGGTACTGAAAGTCATAAGGGTGGAGACTTACAGAAAGACACCTATGCTTTACTACAGGACAGTCCTGTTAACTTTGTTGGTAATGTAGAAAGTAGAGAAATCTCCAACGGTGCTTGTGATGTGTATGTTTGTGATGGCTTTACAGGTAATATTCTGTTAAAGAATTATGAAGGCGTTGCAAAGTCACTAAGTCATGCAGTTACTGATATTTTTAAGAAAAGTGTAAAGAATAAAATCGGTGCATTATTTGTATATGGTGACCTAATGAAATTTAAGGAAACTATGAATACAGATGTTTATGGTGGTGCTCCAATTCTAGGTATCAAAAAACCGGTATTTAAAGCACATGGTAGTTCTAACGCAACAACAATTTTCAATGCAGTTAGACTAACTATTGATTACATAAACGCAAATGTACCACAGGTTATTGAAGACTCATTTAATAAATTAAAAGGAATAAAATAATGGAAGAATTTGAAAAAGTAATTAACTATACATTTAAAGATAAAGAACTTTTAAAGGTGGCACTAACACATTCTTCTTATGCTAATGAGCATAAGAAGCAACACCTTAAATATAATGAGAGATTGGAATTTTTAGGTGATGCAGTACTTTCAATTTCCGTCTCTGATTATATTTTTAACAATTGTCCACAATTACCTGAGGGTGACCTTACAAAGTTAAGAGCATCTTTAGTTTGTGAAAAGAGCTTGTTTGTATTTGCAAAGAAGATTAACCTAGGCAAGTACATTTACCTAAGCAACGGCGAAAGAAAAGGTGGTGGAGCAGAAAGACCATCAATCCTTTCTGATGCTTTTGAAGCAGTTATTGCTGCTATTTATCTTGATGGTGGTATGGAAAAGGCAAGTGAGTTTGTACTTTCTTTTGTTGTACCTGAAATCAAGAACCATACAGCAGGTAAGAACTTTAAAGATTACAAAACTAAACTACAGGAAATTATCCAGAGAAATCCGGGAGAAACTTTACAGTATGAAGTTGTTGATGTTAGTGGCCCTGACCACAACAGACATTTTGTAGTTGAAGTACACCTAAACAGTAATGTAATCGGCAAAGGTGGAGGAAGAAGTAAGAAAGATGCAGAACAACAAGCTGCAAGAGAGGCTTTGGAGTTGATGGGATATTAAACATTCTAATATTTCCATTTTTGTGCCTCATAACGGTTGTCCTCACCAGTGTGTATTTTGTAACCAAAGAAATATTACAGGTCATTCATATCAACCAACTCAAGATGATGTAGTGTCTGCAATAGAAACTGCAATAAAAAGTGGTGTTGATAAGAAAAATACCGAAATCGCTTTCTTTGGTGGTAGCTTTACTGCCATTGATAGGGATTATATGGTTTCTTTACTTAATGCTACAAAGCAATATATAAATGACTTTTATGGTATTAGGTTGTCAACAAGACCTGATGCAATAGATGATGAAGTTTTAACTTTGCTTAAAAGTTATGGTGTAACTTCAATTGAACTTGGAGCACAGTCAATGTGTGATGATGTTCTTTCTCTTAATGAAAGAGGTCATAGTGCTACTGATGTTGTAAATGCTTCTAATCTTATTAAGAAGTATAACATTTCTTTAGGACTACAAATGATGATTGGTCTTTATGGCAGTACACCTGAAAAGGATATAGAAACTGCTGAGAAATTAATCAGTCTTTCTCCTGATACTGTTAGAATTTATCCAACAATAACTATGAAAGACACATTACTTGAAAAGTATTATAACGATAAAAAATATGTTCCATATAGTAAAGAAACAACAATTAATACTTGTGCAAAAATTCTTAAAATGTTTTATGATAAAAAAATTAATGTTATTAGAGTAGGACTTCATTATTCAGATGAACTAGTAAGTACTTCTGTAGCAGGTTTTTATCACCCTGCATTTAGAGAATTATGTGAAAGTAAAATGTTTCTTGATATGTTAGTAAATGAAATAAAAAAATACCCTCAAGGCGAATTTTCTGTTATTGTAGGTAATAAGTTTATTTCAAAAGCTATTGGACAGAAAAAGGCAAATATTAAAGTCCTTGAAGAACTGGGATACATAGTTACTTTTAAACAAAGTGATACCCTTAAGGACTTTCAGTTTATTATTAAAGAAAGAGGTGACTTATGCTACTAAAATCATTGGAATTGCATGGCTTTAAGACTTTTCCCGATAGAATAAAGCTATCCTTTGATAAGGGTATTACTTCAATTGTAGGACCTAACGGTTCAGGAAAAAGTAACATAAGTGACGCAATTAGATGGGTACTTGGTGAACAGTCAGCAAAAACTCTAAGATGTTCAAAGATGGAAGATGTTGTCTTTAACGGAACAGATAAGAGAAAAAAGACAGGCTATGCAGAAGTTACCTTGTCTATTGATAACAAAGACAGAATACTTCCTTTTGATGGTGACGAAGTAGCCGTTACAAGAAGATATTACAGAAGTGGCGAAAGTGAATATATGATTAATAAAGCCACAGTAAGACTTAGAGATATTCATGAACTATTTATGGATACAGGTCTTGGTCGTGACGGTTATTCTATGATTGGTCAAGGTAAAATTGACAGTATTGTTGCATCAAAAAGTGAAGAAAGAAGAGAAATATTTGAAGAAGCATCAGGTATTTCTCGTTATAGATATAGAAAAACCGAAGCTGAAAGAAAGCTAAAAAGTACAGAAGAAAATCTTGTCAGACTTAGAGATATTGTTGGTGAACTTGAAGACAGAGTCGGTCCACTAAAGAAACAGTCAGAAAAAGCACAAAAGTTCCTTGTACTTTCTGAAGAAAAGAAAGGTCTTGAAATTGCTTTATGGCTAAATACTCTTGACAATTCAGCAAACATTATCAAAGAACAAGACGACAAAATAGATATTCAAAGAGCACAGTATGAAAATGCTGAACAAGAACTTGCAAATATCAGTTCAGAAACAGAATCTATCTATCTAAAAAATGGTGAAATTACTTCAAAGATTGACACCATAAGAAGAAATATTTCTCAGTTTGAGTCTGAGGTTAGTAACAACAATGCCCTTATTTCTGTTGCAAATAACGACATTGAGCATAACAAAGAAACTATAACAAGACTTGAAACTGAAATTGAACAACTTGATAATTCCTTTACTGAAATTGAATCTCAAATTAAAGAGAAGAAAGAAAATGTTGAAAAGCTAAAGTTAAACATTGAAGAAAAGCAAAAGGAATATAATGAAGTATCCGAAAACCTAAATACTATCAGTGTTGATGCTTCTCGTAGTGGTGATGAGATTCAAGAACTAAATTCTAAATTAGCTGAATTATCCCAAAAGTCAGCTAATGCAAAGGTAGTCTTACTTACAAGTGATTCATCAATTAATGAACTTAATGAAAGAATAGAAAGTCTTAATTCTTCATTGTCAGAAAAAGAAAGTAATTTAGAAACTACTTCTAAAATGCTTGAAGATTATAAGGCACAGGGTAAAGACTCTGCCGAAAAGGTAGAAAGACTTTCCAATTCTATTAAGGGCTTAGAACTTAAAATCAGTAACCTAAAAGCAAAAAATGAAAATTCTAAAGGTGAGATTGACAGATTAACTCTTGACTCTAATGAAAAGCTAAGAAGAGCCAATATCCTAGAAGACCTAGAAAAGAACCTTGAGGGCTTTGCTCATAGTGTAAAAACTGTAATGAACCTTTCAAGACATGGCAAAATCGGTGGTATTCATGGTCCTGTTTCAAGATTAATTAAAGTACCAACAGACTATGCAGTAGCTATCGAAACTGCTTTAGGTGGTGCAATGCAGAACATTGTTACAGGCAATGAAGAAGACGCTAAGAGAGCAATTCGCACACTAAAGGAAAACAAAGGTGGTAGAGCAACATTCCTACCTATTGCTACAATTAAACCTAGATACCTAAATGAAAATGGTATTGACAGTTGTTTTGGTTTTGTTGGTGTTGCGTCAGATTTGTGTGATTGTAAGGATGAGTACAAAGGTATTTTACAAAACCTGCTTGGTAAGATTGTTATTGCCGAGGACCTTAATTCAGCAGTATCTATTGCTAAGAAGTATTCATACCGTTTTAAGGTAGTTACTCTTGATGGTCAGGTTGTAAATGCCGGTGGTTCTCTAACAGGTGGTTCTTTAAATAAACGAACAGGCTTGTTATCTCGTGCAAGTGAAATTGAAAAGTACCGTAAAGAGGCTAAAACTCTTGCAGATAAAGCAAATGAACTTAAAGAACAGTACAGTAACAGTCAGCAAGAATTTGCAAAGTATGAGGCTGATATTTTAGGTACCAGAGGAGATTTATCTACCGAACAACAAGAACTTATTAGATTAAGAACTGAATACAAGGCTTGTCAAAATGAATATGACTCTTTAGTTAGCAGTATTGATTTTACAAAGAATGAAATTGTAGAATGTGAAAATAAAATTTCTAATCTACAAAAAGACAAAGAAACTGCCGATAAAGAATTTAGTGCATTTGAAGAAGAAATTGCAAATATTGAAAAAACAACTTCTAACCTTACAGGCAACAGACTTGCACTAACTGAAAAGAGAGAACAACTTTCTGAAAAACTACAAAATATCAGACTTGAAATTGTTACTTTTGAAAAGGACAAAGAGGCTTTAATCAGTGAAATCAGAACATCCGAATACAACAGTCAGCATCAAACTGAAAGAAAAGAGAACTTGCGTAATCAGATTGTTTCTGTAAATTCAAATATTGATATAATTAATAAGAAGATTGAAAGCTACACTAATATTTCAAACAATTATCAAGATAAAATTGCTGAATTCAATAATGCTATTGAAAAGCTAAATGGCGATAAAGAAAAGTTTGAAAAGAAAAGCGTAGAACTTAGACAGAAAGAAAAGGACCTAAACTCTACAAGAGAAGTTTCCGGCAGAGAACTTGCTCGTCTTGAAGAAAGAAAAATCAATCTACAAAAGCAGTATGATGATATTATTGCAAAACTTTGGGATGAATATGAACTTACAAAAAGACAAGCAGAAGAAATTTCTATTGAAATTGAAAATGTTTCAACTGCAAGAAAAAGACTTAATGAAATTAAGTCATCAATAAGAGGTCTTGGTTCTGTTAATGTTTCAGCTATTGAAGAATACAAGGAAGTATCCGAAAGATATGAATTCTTAGGTGCTCAGGTTTCTGATGTAGAAAAGTCTAAGAATGAAATCGAAAGACTTATTAATGACTTAACTAAACAAATGAAAGATGCTTTCATTGAGAACTTCCACGAAATCAATAAGCACTTTGGAGAAACATTCAAAGAATTATTTGGTGGTGGTACTGCTTCTCTTGAACTTGCAAACCCTGATGATATTCTAAACAGTGGTATTGATATTATCGCTCATCCTCCCGGAAAGATTGTTGTTCATCTAGAGGCACTTTCAGGTGGTGAAAAGGCACTTGTTGCTATTGCACTGTACTTCTCAATTATGAAAGTCAGACCTGCACCATTCTGTGTTATGGACGAAATTGAAGCTGCCCTTGATGATGTTAATGTTGACAGATTTGCTCAGTATATGAGAAGAATGACAGACAGAACTCAGTTTATCACCATTACTCACAGAAGAGGCACAATGGAAGAATCTGATGTTCTTTACGGTGTAACAATGCAAGATGAGGGTATTTCAAAGTTACTTGAACTTCGTGCATCAGAAGTTGCAGCAAAGCTTGGAATGAAAGCAAACTAATTTAAGGTGGTAAAACAATGGGACTATTTAAAAAGATTAAAGAAGGTCTTAAAAAAACAAGAGATAGTGTTGTAAGTCAAATTGACTCAATGCTAAAGTCTTTTACAAAGATTGATGAAGAACTTTTTGAAGAACTAACTGAACTATTGGTAATGGGTGATGTTGGTATTCAAACAGCAGAACAGATTACCGATGAACTAAGAGCAAGAGTTAAAAAAGAAGGTATCAAAGACCCTAACGAAATTACAAAACTTCTACAAGAAGTTGTTGCCGATATGCTAAGAGGCGATGAAGAGTTAAAGATTTCTACAAAGCCATCTATTATTCTTGTAATCGGTGTTAACGGTGTAGGTAAAACTACAACTATCGGTAAACTTGCTAATAACCTAAAGAAGCAGGGCAAGAGTGTTCTACTTGCAGCAGCAGATACATTTAGAGCAGCAGCTATTGAACAGTTAGAGATTTGGGCTGACAGAAGTGGTTGTGATATTGTTAAACAGAATGAAGGTTCTGACCCTGCAGCAGTTATCTACGATGCTATTTCAGCAGCAAAAGCAAGAAATACAGATGTAATTATTTGTGATACTGCCGGACGACTACACAACAAAAAACACCTTATGGATGAACTTGCAAAAATCGGTAGAGTTATCGACAGAGAACTTCCTGATGCAGATAAAGAGTACCTACTTGTACTAGACGCAACAACAGGTCAGAATGCTGTTAATCAGGCTGAACAGTTTAGTAAAGCAACAGGCATTACTGGTATTGTTCTTACAAAGCTTGACGGTACTGCTAAGGGTGGTGTAGTTCTTGCAATTAAGAACGGCCTAGGTATTCCGGTTAAGTATATTGGTGTTGGTGAACAGATTGATGACCTACAAGAATTTGTTCCGGAAGATTTTGCAAAAGCACTGTTTGATTTTGGTGATAAAGAATGAGAAAGTTTTTAATTGCATCTAATAATGCACATAAAGTTGTAGAACTAAACCGAATTCTAAATCCACTGGGTATTCACGCAGTTACTGCTAAGGAATGTAACATTGACCTAGGTGATGTTGAGGAAACAGGCACTACATTTGCTGAAAATGCTAAAATTAAAGCTATGTCAGCTTTCGAAAAGTCAGGTATGCCTTCAGTAGCCGATGACTCAGGTTTGATGATTGATGCATTAGATGGCAGACCGGGAGTATATTCAGCCAGATATGCCGGTGAAAATGCAACCGATGAAGATAGATATAATAAAGTCCTAGAAGAAATGAAAGATGTACCGGAAGACAAGCGTACTGCAAGATTTGTTTCAAGTATTTGTTGTATTCTTGAAGATGGTACAGTTATTACAGCAGAGGGCTATAGTGAAGGCAAAATTGCATATGAACCTCATGGTACAGAGGGATTTGGTTATGATCCAATTTTCATTACTGATAGTGGCAAGTCCTTTGCTGAACTAACTTCCGAAGAAAAGGATGCTATCAGTCACAGAGGTAATGCACTAAGAATATTAAGAGAAAAGTTGTTAAAATATATTTAAGGAGTAATTATGCTAACAAGTAAACAGAGAGCATACCTAAGAGGTATTGCAAATTCAATTGATACAATTTTAATGGTTGGTAAAGGCAGTATCACAGACCAAGTTGTTAAACAGGCTGAAGATGCACTTTATGCAAGAGAAATTATTAAGGGTAAGGTTCTTGAAAATTGTGAAATCAATTCAAGACAAGTTGCTGATATTTTATCAGAAAAACTTGATTGTGATGTAGTACAAGTTATCGGTTCAAAATTTGTTCTATACAAGCCTAACCCTGATGAACCTGTAATCAAACTACCAAGAGCAAATAAGTAATGAATATTGCTATTTTTGGTGGTGCATTTAACCCAATTCACAAAGCTCATACAACTCTTGCAGAAAATGTTCTAAAGGAATGTAATGTAGAAAAGGTTATTTTTATACCGACTTTCATCAGTCCACATAAAAGTATGCAATATGCAGTTCCTTTTGAACACAGAGTGAATATGTGTAAAATAGCTACTAAAGATAATGATAATTTTATTGTTTCAACTTTAGAAGAAAATTTCAAAGGCAAAAGTTACACATACAGAACCCTTGAAGAACTGAAAAAACTTTATCCTAATGATAATTTATTTTTAGTTACAGGTGCTGATATGTACTTAACATTTTTACAATGGAAAAATCCTGATGAAATTTTCAGCTTAGCTACACTGATTACTTGTCCAAGAGATGATGGTGACTATAATTCTTTAGTAGAATATTCAAAAGTTTTGGAACAACATAATGGCAAGTCAATAATTCTGAAAGAACCTATTATGGAACTTTCTTCAACCATTGTAAGAGATGATGTGAATGAGGCTTTTAAAAGAGATTTAATTGATAAGAATGTATTTGAATATATTAGAAATAATCAATTATATGGGGTGAAGTAATGAGTATTGAGTCTTATAAGAAGATAATCAAAGGCAGAATGGGAGAAAAAAGATATATTCATTCTGTAAATGTTGCAAAACAAGCTCAAAAACTTGCGAAAATTTATGGTTGTGATGAAGAGAAAGCAATGACTGCCGGTATCCTTCACGATGTAACAAAAGAAACACCTTTTGATGAACAGTTGAAAATTATAACAGAGGGTGGTATAATTTTGGATGAGATTGAAAAATCAAGTCAAAAATTGTGGCATCCCATTTCAGGTTCGGTATATATTCAGAAATATTTAGATATTAATGATGCTGATATTATCAATGCTATTAGATTTCATACTACCGGTAGAAGTAATATGTCTTTGCTTGAGAAAATTATTTTTGTAGCTGACTTTACCGGTGATGAAAGAAATTATGATGGTGTTGATATTATGAGAGAAAAGGCTTTAAGAAGTCTTGAAGAAGCTATGATTTATGGCTTACAGTTTACTATACAAGATCTCTCAAGCAGAGCATTGACAATTCACCCTAATGCTTTGTCTTGTTATAATGAATTAATTTTAAAGGATGAATAAAATGGATACAAAAGAACAGGCACATTTAATTGCCAAAGCACTTTCAAGCAAAAAAGGACTAGATGTGGAAGTTATCAAAATTTCTGATGTTTCAGTTCTTGCTGATTATATTGTAATTGCAACCGGTACTAGTTCAACTCATGTAAAAGCTCTGGCTGATGAGGTTGAATATCAGCTTGACGAAGCAGGTTTTTCTGTAAGTCATGTTGAGGGTCATCGTGGTAACGGTTGGATTTTACTTGATTATATTGATATTATCGTTCATGTATTTGATGACAAGTCCCGTGAATACTACAACCTTGAAAGATTGTGGGAAGACGGTACTGTTGTTAAGTTTGACGATGTAGATTAATGGAGGAATACAGTTGAAGTACAATCATTTGGTAGTAGAGCCTAAGTGGCAAAAGGCATGGGAAGAAAAGGGTTGTTTCCATGCAGAAGAAAATAGCGACAAAAAGAAATTCTATGCATTAATTGAATTCCCTTATCCATCAGGACAAGGTCTTCATGTTGGTCATCCAAGACCATATACTGCACTTGATGTTGTTTCTAGAAAGAGAAGATTACAGGGATATAATGTACTATATCCAATCGGTTGGGATGCTTTTGGTCTTCCAACAGAAAACTATGCTATTAAGAACCACATTCACCCTGAAATCGTAACAAAAAATAATGTTGCAAGATTTAAAAAACAAATTCAGTCACTTGGTATTTCTTTTGACTGGAGTCGTGAAATTAATACAACCGATCCTGAATATTATAGATGGACTCAGTGGATTTTCCTACAGCTATTTAAGCATGGTTTAGCTTATAAGAAAGAAATGGCAGTTAACTGGTGTACTTCTTGTAAGTGTGTTCTTGCTAATGAAGAAGTAGTAAATGGCGTTTGTGAGCGTTGTGGCAGTGAAGTTGTAAGAAAAGTTAAGTCACAGTGGATGCTAAAGATTACAGAATATGCCGATAGACTTATTAAGGACCTTGATTTAGTTGATTATCCTGACAGGGTTAAGGCTCAGCAGAAGAACTGGATTGGCAAGTCAACAGGTGCTGAAGTGGATTTCAACACAACTGAGGGCGATAAACTAACAGTTTACACAACAAGATGTGATACACTATTTGGTGCTACATATATGGTTATTTCACCTGAACATCCTTGTATTGAAAAGTGGAATGACAAGATTAAGAACATTGAAGATGTAAAGGCTTATCAGGCAGAGGCTGCTAAGAAGTCTGACTTTGAAAGAACAGAACTAGTTAAGGAAAAAACAGGTGTTATGCTTGACGGTGTTAAGGCTATCAACCCTGTAAACGGTAAAGAAATTCCTATTTTCGTTTCTGACTATGTTCTGGTTTCTTACGGTACAGGTGCTATTATGGCTGTTCCTGCTCATGATACTCGTGACTGGGAATTTGCAAAGAAATTCAACCTACCTATTATAGAAGTTGTTAAGGGTGGCGAAGATGTACAGAAAGAAGCATTTACAGACTGCGCAACAGGTGTAATGGTTAATTCTGATTTCTTAACAGGCTTAACAGTAGAGGAAGCTAAGAAAAAGATGATTTCTTGGCTGGAAGAAAACAAAGTAGGTAGAGCAAAGACTAACTATAAACTAAGAGACTGGGTATTCTCTCGTCAGAGATATTGGGGTGAACCTATTCCTATCGTTCATTGTGATAAGTGTGGTTATGTTCCAATTCCTGAAAGTGAACTACCACTAAGATTACCTATGGTTGATTCTTACGAACCAACAGATACAGGCGAATCACCTCTATCTAAGATTACTGATTGGGTAGAAACAACTTGTCCTTGTTGTGGTGGCAAGGCTCATAGAGAAACTGATACAATGCCACAGTGGGCAGGTTCATCATGGTATTTCCTAAGATATATGGACCCACACAACAAAGAAGCATTAGCAAGTAAAGAAGCACTTAACTATTGGTCACCTGTTGATTGGTATAACGGTGGTATGGAACATACAACACTTCACTTACTATATAGCCGTTTCTGGCATAAGTTCCTATATGATATTGGTGTAGTACCTACTCCTGAACCATATGCTAAGAGAACAAGCCATGGTATGATTCTTGGTGAAAACGGCGAAAAGATGAGTAAGTCCAGAGGTAATGTTGTTAACCCTGATGATATTGTACAGCAGTATGGTGCTGATACTATGCGTCTATATGAAATGTTCATTGGTGACTTTGAAAAGGCTGCACCTTGGAACGACAAGGGCATTAAGGGTTGTAGAAGATTTGTAGAAAGATACTATAACCTACAAGAAAAGCTAATTGACGGTGATGAAGTTCGTCCTGAACTGGAATGTTCAATTCATAAGACAATCAAGAAAGTATCCGAAGATATTGAAAGTATTAAGTTCAATACTGCAATTGCATCATTAATGGCACTTATGAATGACATTAGTGCAGTTGGTTCAATCAATAAGAAAGAATATGCAATTTTCTCAATTCTATTAAATCCATTTGCTCCTCATGTAACAGAAGAAATTTGGTCAACTTGTAATTTAGGTGACGGTATGGTTGTTGATCAGCCTTGGCCTGAATATGATGAAAGCAAGTGCAAAGCAAATGAAATTGAAATTGCAGTTCAGATTAATGGCAAGATTAAGACTAAGCTTATGATTCCTGCAGAAGCAGAACAGGCTGAAGTTATTGCCCTTGCAAAGGCTGATGAAAATGTAAAGAAGTCAGTTGAAGGTATGAATATTATTAAGGAAATTTATGTTAAGGGAAGACTTGTTAACATAGTTGTTAAGCCTTAAAATACAATTTTCAACAAAAATTTATATTTTACTTGACAATCTTTAGGTTTTTGTAGTATAATCATTTATGCAATTAAGCAAAATTACCCATGCCAAGTGGCAGATGGGAGGGAAATATACAATGGCAGAAGTTAGATTAAAAGACAACGAATCTCTTGAAAGTGCACTAAGAAGATTTAAGAAGCAGTGTGCTAGAGCTGGCGTTATTGCTGAAGTTCGTAAGAGAGAAGCTTACGAGAAGCCTTCCGTTAAGCGTAAAAAGAAATCTGAAGCAGCTCGTAAGAGAAAGTATAAGTAATAATGCTTATGAAAAACGGACAGTAATATTTTACTGTCCGTATTTTGTTATCCAGAAAGGTTTTTACTATGAAGAAAATTTTAGTAATGCTAGGTCCAAACCTAAATATGGTTGGCACAAGAGAAAAAAATATTTACGGTGAAGAAAATGCCAATACTATAAATCAAGATATTAAGTCATTTGCAAAGAATGCCGGTTTTGAATGTGATATTTTTCAGTCAAACCATGAGGGTGACTTAATTGATAAAATTCATAGCACTTTAGGTGTATATGATGGTGTTGTGCTAAATGCCGGTGCTTTAACTCATTATAGCTACGCATTAAGAGATGCTATTGCTTCCGTTACTGCAGTACCGTTTATTGAAGTTCATATGTCTAATGTACATAAAAGAGAAGAATTTCGCCATAAGTCAGTTATCTCAGCAGTATGTGCCGGAGTAATTTGTGGCTTTGGTAAGGACAGTTACAGACTTGGTATTGAAGCATTAAAAGGATTGATTTAATTGGATATTTACAAGAATAGAATTAATAATATCAAATCAAAAATTACAGATGGTGCATTCTTAGTAACAAATGATAAGAATATTTATTATTTTACAGGACTTTGGGACAGTAATGGATATTTACTTATCACTAAAGAAAATGCCTATCTTTTTGTTGACTTCCGTTATGGTGAAGTGGCTGAGAAAACTGTAAATTCAGCGAATGTTATTGTTTTTAATAAACTTTTTGATGAACTTAATAATGTTATTAAAAACGATAATGTTACTAAACTTTATGTTGAAACAAATGTACTGACTATGGAACAGTACAAAACATATGGTGATAAGCTAAATGTTACTTTGTCAGAAGAAAATACTCTTGACAAAATTATTCTTGACCTAAGAATTGTCAAGGATAGCTATGAACTAAAGTTAATGCAAAAGGCTCAAGATATTACAGAAGAAGCTTTTAACAAAATTGTACCACTAATAAAAGTAGGTACAACTGAAAGAACTTTATCTGTAGAATTGGAATATCAGATGAAACTATTAGGTGCAGAAAGTGTATCTTTTGATTTAATCACTATTACAGGCAAGAAAACTTCTTTACCTCATGGTGTGCCTAGTAATGATATAATCAAAAATGGTGACTTTGTTACTTTTGATATTGGTGCAACATATAAGGGTTATCATAGTGATATGACAAGAACCGTTGCAGTAGGCAGTGTTACTGATAAAATGAAAGAAGTTTATAACATTGTGCTAGATGCCCACAAAATGGCAATGGCAAGTGTTAAACCCGGTATGAAGTGTTCTGATATTGACAAGATTGCTCGTGACTATATTTATTCTAAAGGCTATGAAGGTTGTTTTGGTCATGCAACAGGTCATGGTGTAGGTCTTGATATTCACGAATACCCAACAGTAAGTCCAAGATGTGACACTGTCCTAAAAGAAGGTATGATTGTCACTATTGAACCGGGTATATACATAAAAGATAATTTTGGTGTTAGAATAGAAGATACCGTAATTGTTACAGAGAATGGTTACAAAAGTTTTGCAACTCTCCCAAAAGAATTAACAATTCTGTAAAAAGAGGTTGCTTTTTATTCCATTTGTATGTATAATATTAATGATAAATTGTGCGAGTAGTCGCATTTTATAAAATTTAAGGAGGATTACCAATGATTTCAGCAGGTGATTTTAGAAATGGTGTTACTTTTGAACTTGACGGACAGGTAGTTCAGGTTATTGAATTCCAGCATGTTAAGCCAGGTAAAGGTGCAGCATTCGTTAGAACAAAGTATAAAAATGTTATTACAGGTGCAGTAGTTGAAAAGTCTTTCAACCCAAATGATAAGTACCCAACAGCATTTATCGAAAGAAAAGATATGGAATATAGCTACGAAGATGGTGGCCTATATTACTTTATGGATACAGAAACATGGGAACAGATTCCTATTAGTGCTGACATCCTAGGCGACTCATTTAAGTTCGTTAAAGAAAATATGGTATGTAAGATTCTTTCTTACAAGGGCAATGTATTCGGTGTTGAACCACCTAACTTTGTTGAACTAAAGGTTACAAAGACTGATCCCGGTTTCAAGGGCGATACAGCTACAAATGCTACTAAGCCAGCTACACTTGAAACAGGTGCAGAAATTAAAGTACCACTATTCATTGACGAAGGCGAAGTTATCCAGATCGATACAAGAACTGGCGAATATATGGGTAGAGCATAATGAACCTATCAGCAAGAATTTCCTATATTAAGGGATTAGCAGAAGGTCTAAACCTAGACGAAAACAAGGATGAAGTGAAGGTTCTTAATGAAATTATTGATTTCCTTGGTCAGTTAGCTGACGAAGTAGAAGAACTTGAAGAATGTTATGATGAATCAGTTGATATTGTTGATACACTTAACGATGATTTATCAATGCTTGAAGATGTAGTCTATGGTGACGATGATGAAGACCTAGATAAGTTCTCTTGTTCAACAGGTTGCAAGGGCTGTTGTACATCACAGAATGATGATTCTACTGATGAAGCTGATGTGCCTATGTACGAAGTAACTTGTCCTCAGTGCAACAAGAAGATTGCAGTTTCAGAAAATCAACTTCTAACAGGCGAAGTTGAATGTCCTGATTGTGATGCTGTTCTTGAATTTGATTTAGACGGTATTGCTAATGACGAGGAAGAACAAGATATTAAGTTCTGATTTAACAATTTTACACTCCTGGGATAATATATCTCAGGGGTGTTTTTTTGCTTATTAAGAAAATTAAGAAGAAAAGAAAATTTATGAAGTTTATTGTAATTTTCATTACAATATGTATTTTATTAACTATTGCATTTGAAAGCTATATGAAACCACTACAAGACAAAATTATGGAAAATGAAGCCAGAGGCCTTGTAGAAGAAAGAGTATCCAAAATTGCCGATGATGTAATTTCTAACAGTGATTACGATTACGATAAATTACTTGTAAAAAAAGAAAACAAAACCGGTGGAATAGTATCCCTAAGTGTAAATACACCGGCAGTTAATAAAATTCAAAATGAATTTTCTGATGTGTTTCAGAATAAAATGGATGACCTTAATACTCAGTATTTTTCAGTACCTTTAGGTGACTTAACAAACCTTACTATGCTGTCAAGTTTAGGACCAAGGATAAAATTTTCATATGATATGACAGGTTCGGTTGATGTTGAACTTAAAAGTTCATTTGAAAGTACAGGTGTAAACCAAACAATACATAGGGTAAATATGATTGTTGATGCTGAGGTTGTTTTTATTAGTCAATCATATATGGAAAATTTGAAAATAAGAAATGAATTTGCTATTAGTGAAACTGTTATTGTTGGTGACACACCTGATTATCTCTATCCAAAAGTAAATTAGAAAAATATCTGTTGAAAAAACATATATATTGTGATAAAATAAGATGATACAACAATGGATAGGAGTGTTACTTTGGAGAAAAGTGACTTAAATAACACAAATTTCTTGGAAAATCAAGATTATTATCTTAACTTGATTTCTGAACTTATGAATATCAGAAAAAGAGGAGAAGTACCTCTGGCATATATTCACACATATGGTTGTCAGCAAAATGTTGCTGATAGCGAAAAAATTAAAGGTATGCTTTCAAAGGCCGGATTTGAATTTGTAGAAGGTCCTGATGATGCTGACTTTATCTTGTTCAACACTTGTGCAGTTAGAGAACATGCTGAGGACAGAGTATTCGGTAATGTTGGTGCATTAAAGAAAATTAAGAGAAAACACCCACAGATTATGATTGCAGTTTGTGGTTGTATGATGGAACAAAAGCATATTGCTGAACGAATGTACAATAGCTTTCCGTTCGTTTCATTGGTTTTCGGTACTCATTCATTACAGAATTTTCCTGAGCTATATTACAGAGCATTGTTTTCAGGTAAGAGAGTTTACGAAAGAGATAATGACGATAAGAAGATTTATGAAGGTATTCCAATTAAGAGAGATGGCACTTTCAAAGGTTGGTTACCTATTATGTATGGTTGTGATAATTTCTGTACATACTGTATTGTACCTTATGTTAGAGGTAGAGAAAGAAGCCGTAAGTCTGTCGATGTTATTTCTGAAGCAAAGGAACTAATCAATTCCGGATACAAAGATATTACTTTATTAGGTCAAAATGTAAATTCCTACGGTAAAGGTCTTGAAGAAGACATTACTTTTGCAAAGTTACTTGGTGAGATTGATAAAATCCCGGGTGACTATTGGTTAAGATTTATGACTAGTCACCCTAAGGACTGTTCAAAGGAACTAATTGATACTATTGCTAGTGGTGTACATATCAGTACCCATCTTCATTTACCGTTCCAAAGTGGTTCTGACAGAATTCTAAAGAAGATGAACAGACATTATGACAGAAAGAAGTATCTTGAAATTATCAATTATGCTAAAGAAAAGATTCCTAATCTTTCTTTGACAAGTGATATTATTGTAGGTTTCCCAGGAGAAACTTACGAAGATTTTAAGGAAACTTTGTCATTAATCAGAGAAGTAGAATTTACTTCACTGTTTACTTTTATTTACTCACCAAGAGTAGGTACACCTGCTGCTAAAATGGATGACCCAATTACTGCTGAGGAAAAGTCAAAGTGGTTTCAAGAACTACTTGCAGTTCAAGAAGAAATTGCTGCAAAGCGTTGTGCCTCAATGGTAGGTAAGAAAGAAAAGATTCTTGTTGAAAGTGTAAACAAGAAGAATAACAAACTTCAGTGTAGAAATTCAGGCAATATTATTGTTGAATGTGACGGTGATGAAAACTTAATCGGTACATTCCAAATTGCTGAAATTACTGAAGCTAGAAACTGGATTTTAAAAGGTAAGTTAATATAAAGGAGAATAACGATGGAAGAAAAAATTGTTTCTATGGCAAGAGAAATCGGTAAACTTCTTCAAGAAGAAGAATGTTACGCTAAGATGGAAAGTGAAAGAATTGCATCTGATGCAGATAAAGAACTTCAAGATTTAATCGGTGAATTTAACCTAAAGAGAATTGCCATTAATGAAGAAGGTATGAAGAAAGACAGAGACCAAGAAAAGATTCAGAACTTCAATAATGAAATGCGTGAAATCTACAGCAAGATTATGCAGAATCAGCATATGATTGCTTATAACGAAGCAAAATCTGAACTAGATAAGATTGTAGGTAGAGTAGCTGCTATTATTACAAACTCAGCTAATGGTGAAGATCCTGAAACAACAGATGTACACCAAGGTTGTAGTGGTGACTGTAGTGGTTGTAGCAGTTGTGGCTAATTAATATCTATTTAGAAAGGAAGTGAGAGTATGGCTGAATTGTCACCAATGATGAAACAATATTTTGAAATTAAAGAAAAGAATAAAGACAGTATTCTGTTCTTTAGACTAGGTGACTTTTATGAGATGTTTTTTGATGATGCAAAACTTGCTTCTCGTGAATTGGATTTAACTCTCACTGGCAGGGATTGTGGTCAAAAAGAAAGAGCTCCTATGTGTGGTGTTCCATTTCATAGTTGCGAAAGCTATATTGCAAGACTTGTCCAAAAAGGCTACAAGGTAGCAATATGTGAACAAACAGAAGACCCTGCAAAAGCTAAAGGCCTTGTAAAGAGAGATATTATCAGAGTTATTACACCGGGTACTGTTATTGAATCCGGTATGCTTGATGAAGGTAAAAATAACTTTATTTCATCAGCCTATATGGCCAACAAAAAGATTGGTTTATCTTTCTGTGATATTTCTACAGGTGAACTTTTCATTACAGAAATTTCCGGTGAAGACTTGCAAGACCAATTACAAGACCAATTAATCAGTTACAACCCAAGAGAAATTTTAGTAGGTGGAGAAATTGTTAATTTCAAAACCTTGCCAAACTTTATCAAAGAAAAACTTTCTGCTTCTGTAGAAATGCTGACTGATGATGAATTTGGCTATTCTATTTGTCTTGATGCTATGAAAAATCAGTTTAAAGAAAATGATGTAAATAGTATCAAAGATAAAAAAGAAATGGTTTCTTCTGTTGGTGCCTTGTTAAGTTATCTAAAGGTTACTCAGATTACCGGTTATGAAAGAATCAATACCTTTGAAGTATATAACGAAAATCAGTATATGAACCTTGACTATAACACTAGAAGAAATCTTGAACTTACCAGAACTATGATGAATAAAGAGAAGAAAGGTTCTCTTATTTGGTTACTGGATAAAACAAAAACTGCAATGGGTAAAAGACTACTTAGATATTGGCTTGAACACCCATTACTTAATATTGGCACAATTCTTAACCGTCAAAGTGCTATTGCTGATTTAGTAGATGATACAGTTCAAAGACTTGAAATTACTGAGACATTAATCGGTATTTTTGATATTGAAAGATTAATGACAAAGATAGTTTACGGTAATGCCAATGCCAGGGAACTTCGTTCTCTATGTGGTGCATTTGAGAATTTACCACAGATAAAGAATTTAATCAGTAAGTTTGACTCAAGCCTTATGAGAAAACTTACAGAAGATATAGATACTCTTGAGGATATTCATCAGTTAATTGATACTGCTATTGAAGAAGAACCACCATTTTCTGTTAGAGAAGGTGGACTTATTAAAGAGGGCTATAACAAAGAGCTTGATGCAGTCCGTTCTGATATGAACAACAGTACTTCTTTACTTGCTCAAATTGAACTTGAACAAAAAGAAAAGACAGGTATCCCTAAGTTAAAGGTTGGCTACAATAGAGTATTCGGTTACTATATTGAAGTGACAAATTCCTATAAGGATAAAGTGCCGGAAGAATATATCCGTAAACAGACTTTAACTAACTGTGAACGATATATTACCCAAGAACTAAAAGATCTGGAAGGTAGAATTCTAGGTGCAAAAGACCGTTCATTCGGTATGGAATATGCTATATTTGATGAGATTAGAAAAGTAGTAGCAAATAACCTTGATAGGATTGAAAAAACTGCAAAGGCTATTGCAACACTTGATGTACTAACTAGCCTTGCAAATGTTGCAAGTGATAATAACTACACCAGACCGGAAGTTAATCAATCAAGTAAAATTATTTTAAAAGACTCTCGTCATCCGGTAGTTGAAGTACTTCTTTCAGGTGCACCATTTGTTCCTAATGATGTAACACTTGATAACGATAGTAACAGAGTTGCTATTATTACAGGTCCTAATATGGCAGGTAAATCTACATATATGCGACAAGTAGCACTAATTGTACTAATGGCTCAAATGGGTTCATTTGTACCTGCAAGTTATGCAGAGATTGGCGTTGTTGATAGTATCTTTACAAGAGTAGGTGCATCCGATGATTTAGCATCAGGTCAATCAACATTTATGGTTGAAATGAATGAAGTAGCAAACATTGTAAAGAAAGCTACTAAAAATTCTTTGCTTATCCTTGATGAAATCGGTAGAGGTACAAGTACATATGATGGTATGAGTATTGCAAGAGCAGTTCTTGAATTTGTTGCTGATAAGAAAAAACTAGGTGCTAAGGCACTATTTGCAACACATTATCACGAACTGACTGTTATGGAAAATCTTCTTGACGGAGTTAAAAACTACAATATAGCAGTTAAAAAGCGTGGTGACGATATTACCTTCTTGCGTAGAATTATTCCCGGTGGTGCTGACGACAGTTACGGTATAGAAGTTGCTAAACTTGCAGGACTACCTGATTGGATAATTAAAAGAGCAAAAGAAATATTAAAAGAACTTACTTCCGGTAAGACTGATGATAAGGAAACATTTGCAAATATATCACCTCATAGTAGTGAGAATGATATGCAATTAAATCTCCTTGATACTGCAAGTAATGCAGTAACCGATAAGCTAAAATCTGTTGATGTAAATACACTTACACCGATAGAAGCTATGAATTTACTATATGAACTAAAAAATATGATTTAAAAGGTGGTGGACGCTATGGGTAGAATAAATGTACTTGATAAACATACGGCAGAACTTATTGCTGCCGGCGAAGTTGTAGAGCGTCCTTCATCAGTTGTAAAAGAATTACTTGAGAATTCTATAGATGCAGGGGCTACTCAAATTACAGTTGAAATTATGCATGGTGGCATTGATTATCTTCGTATTACAGATAACGGTTGTGGTATCCTTAAAGAAGATGTACGCAATGCTTTTAAGAGAAATGCTACCAGTAAAATCTCAGTTGACAGTGACCTTGAAAAGATAGGTACACTTGGTTTTAGAGGCGAAGCCTTAGCATCAATTTCATCAGTTTCAAAGGTTCAACTTATAACAAAAGCTAAAGAAGAAAATATAGGTTCAGCTTATGAAATTGATGGTGGAGAAGAAATTTCTTTTGATGATGCCGGTTGTCCTGATGGTACAACTTTTATTATGAGAAATCTTTTCTACAATGTACCGGCTAGATATAAATTCCTTAAAAAGGATGTTGCCGAAGGTAATGCAGTTGCAAGTGTAATTGACAAGATTGCTTTGTCACATCCTGAAATTGCAATTACTTTTATTAGGGATAACAAGAGAGTTCTAAAAACTGCCGGTGACGGTAAATTAATGTCATCAATTTATGCAGTTTATGGCAGAGATTTTGCCTCAACACTTATACCTGTTGACTATGAACTTAACGGTATGAAGTTAACCGGTTATATCAGCAGACCTACAAATGGTCGAGCAAATAGAAATATGCAAAACACATTTATTAATGGTCGTTTTGTAAAGTCAAGGACAATTTCTGTTGCACTAGAAGAAGCCTGTAAAGGCTCAATTATGATTGGTAAGTTTCCTTCTTGTGTTCTTAATTTACAGATTAGTCCTGAAGCAGTTGATGTAAATGTTCATCCGTCTAAAATTGAAGTAAGATTTATTAATGAAAGACCTGTTTTTGATACAGTTTATCATGGTGTTAAGTCAGCTTTACTTCGTGGAGACAGTAGAAAGGAAGCAGTACTAAACCACAACAATACTGTAAATATAAAGCCTCTAAATCCTTTTAATTTGGCAAATAAGGTTATTAATAAAGAACCACCTAAATCGGTTCAAAAAGCATCTGAAAAGCCAAGAGAAAGAAGTATTTTTGATGAACTTGATTTACCGACAAAAACTGTAAAATATAATAAAGTAAATAAAGTTTCCGACAGTTCTTCTGTTCAAAAGAAGTATATGGAATTTTTGGAGAATAACAAGAAACTGTCAGAAAACAATCAAACTACAAACAATACTGTATGTAATAATATAGATAATAATGTAATAAATAATGTTTCAACCGAAAGTAAGATTGAAACAAAAATGAATGAAGTAAAAGAAGATACTTCATTAAATCAAGAAGTACAAAAGGTTAATCCTTTTGAAGAACTTGAACTAGAGAAAATTACTACGGAAGAAAAGAAAATTTCAGAAGAAAAGAAAAGTGATGTTGATGTTGTGTTACCAACAGAAAGACAAACTAATTCTTCTTCCGAAAATATAGAAATCAAAACATTAATTGACGAAGACAAGCAAAGTTTTAGATTTATCGGTGAAGCAATGAATACATATATCATTGTAGAAACTGATAACAATAAACTTGTTTTAATAGATAAACACGCAGCTCATGAAAGAATAATTTTTGAAAAGCTAAAGCGTGAAAAAGGAACAGGTTCTGTTCAACTACTGTTAATTCCAATTACAGTTACACTGGAAAAAAATGAGTATACTGTAGCAATTGAACATTTAGATATGTTCAAGAATGTTGGATTTGATGTAGAGGACTTTGGTAATGGTACTTTGATTGTGAGAAGTGCACCATCATACCTAAGAAATGATGATATTGAAGATACTATTATTGAAATTTGTGGTTACATAGCTGAAAACAGAAAGAATGTTATGAGTGAACATATGGAATGGATTTATCACAATATTTCATGCCGTTCAGCAATAAAAGCAGGTGACAGTAGTACTGCTAAGGAACTGATAGATATTGCGAAAACAGTTTTTTCTGATGACAGTATAAGATATTGTCCTCATGGCAGACCTGTATGTATTGAACTTTCTAAATATGAAATTGAAAAACAATTTGGAAGGGCATAACTAAATGGATAAGATAAAAATTATTTCAATAATCGGACCTACTGCTTCCGGCAAAACAAGCCTTTCTATTGCAGTTGCAAAGAAATATAATGGCGAAATAGTTTCTGCTGATTCAATGCAAATCTATAAAGATATGGATATTGGAACAGCTAAACCTACTGTGGAAGAAATGGGTGGAATAAAGCATTATATGATGGACTTTCTTCCACCATCAACTAACTATTCGGTAGCAGATTATGTAAGAGATGCAAATAGTGCAATTAAAGAAATTTTAGATAAAAATATACTACCAATACTTGTTGGTGGTACAGGACTTTATGTTGATTCATTGCTTAATAATGTTCAGTTTACTGAGCAAAAAGTTGATGAACAGTTAAGAGAAAATTTGAATTCTAAGAGTGATGAAGAATTACTGCAAGAACTCCAAAAGGTAGATAAAGAGTCCTACGATAAACTATCAAAAGAAATCAACCATAAGCGAATTGCAAGAGCATTAGAAGTATATTATCTTACAGGCAAACCTAAGTCACAAGTTGATAAAGAGGCAATGATGGTTGAATCACCATATAAACCGATAAAAATAGGATTATATGCAGAGGATAGACAGTTTCTATATGATAGAATTAATCAAAGAGTTGACATAATGGTTCAACAAGGTGTTTTAGAAGAAGCTAAAAACCTTATGAACAGTAACCTTAGTTTGACTGCTCAAAAAGCCATTGGTTATAAAGAATTTTTCCCTTATTTAAATGGTGAAGATACTTTAGAAAATTGTGTTGAAACATTAAAAATGAACACAAGAAGATATGCAAAAAGACAGTTAACTTGGTTTAAAAGAGATAAAAACATTAAATGGTTTGATATATGTAAACTTAACAGTGAAGAATTAATAAAGAATGTTTTTGAATATATAGATGAGGCAAAAAATGATTAATAAAAAGACAAAAAGAATTATTATTAGTGCAATATGTATTTTTATAATTATATATGTTATTTATGTTTTCATTAGTTCGGTATTTGACCTTAACGGTGTAGATACCGAAGTAGCAACACAGATTACTGCAACTGACTCACTTTATAAAGATGCAATTATTGTTAGAGATGAAAAGTTAGTGAAAAACAGTACAGACGGTATTATTTCTTTCTCTTGTGATGACGGTGACAAAGTTGCAAAGAATGAAAAGGTAGCTGATATTTACAGTTCAGAGGATGATGTACTAAATAACAACAAACTTGAAGATATTAATAGTGAAATCACTAGACTTAAGAAGTTAAGTTCTACTGCATCAAACGGTGATGTTGGTATTGATACTGTTAATAGTCAGATTAATAATTCTATTACAGAACTAAATTCCCGTATCGCTGATAAAAACTTTCTTGACAGTGAAAATTATGTTGATGATATTACATATTTAATTACAGAAAGAATGTTAGTAGCAGGTAAGAATGTTGACATTTCAAGCCGATTAAACGATTTAAAGTCACAGAAACAGGAACTACAGAACACATCTAATAAAGCAGTAGGTTCTGTAAAGGCTTCACAAGCCGGTTGTTTTGTTTCTTCTGCTGATGGTTATGAGTCAATTTATAAGTATAAAAATGCAAAGTCAATGACGATTACAAAGTACAATAAATTACTTAAACAAAAACCTAAGAAAGTGTCAAGTGATACAATCGGTAAACTTGTTACTAGAGTAAACTGGTATGTAATCTGTCCAATTTCTAAGGAAGAGGCTTTAACATTAAAGTCAACTAACTACGATTCAATTACAGTAAATATGCCTTATGCTTCAACAAGTACAATCCCTGCATCTATTGAATCTATCAACCAAGATAAAAAGGGTGGAGACAGTATTCTTGTTTTGAAGTGTAATTATATGAATTCAGAACTGGCTTCCGTTAGAAAAGAAAATGTAGAAATTTGTCTAAAAACTTATGAAGGTATAAGAGTTAATAAGGATGCTCTTCATACTGATTATGTTACAAAGATTACAGAAGATAGTAAGGGTAACCAGAAAACTACTAAGAAGAAAGTTCAGGGTGTATATGTACTATACGGCAATGAACTTCAGTTTAAACAAGTAAATATTATTTATTCTGGTTCAGATTTTGTTATTTGTGATCCTTCTTCAGATAATACAAACTTGTATAATGGAGAAACGATTTCTTTATATGATAATATTGTAGTAAAGGGGAATGACTTAAAAGATGGAAAGATCATTAACTGATATTAAGTATAATTATGATTTTATCAATGAGAAAATTGCAGAGGCTGCTATGAAAGCCGGAAAAACAAGGGACGATATTACTTTTCTTTCAGCAACAAAAACTGTTGAACCTGAGTATATCAACTATGCAATTTCTCTGGGACTTTCCTATATTGGAGAAAATAAGGTTCAGGAACTACTTTCAAAGTATGACCAGTACAACCTTGAAAATTGTTCATTGCAGTTTATTGGACACTTACAGAGCAACAAGGTAAGACAAATTGTCGGTAAGGTTGATTTAATTCAGTCAATCGACTCAATGAAACTTGCCAAAGAAGTTTCTAAGTGTTCTTTAAAGAATAACATTACTTCCGATATTTTAGTTGAAGTAAATATTGGAAAAGAAGAAAACAAATCCGGTGTTATGCCGGAAATGCTTGAGGAATTAGTGGAAGAAATTAGCACTTTACCTGCTGTAAATGTTAAAGGATTAATGACTATTCCACCTATTTGTGAAAAAAAAGACGAAATTCGTAGATATTTTGAAAAAATGAATAGATTATTCCTTGACATATCATCAAAAAAATTAGATAATGTTTCTATGGACATTTTGTCTATGGGTATGTCTAGTGACTATTACGAAGCAATATTAGAAGGTGCCAATATGGTAAGAATCGGTTCTGCTTTGTTTGGAAATAGGATATATAAATAATTTGGAGGTTCAGATATGGCTGGTTTTGTAGATAAGATTAAGAGAATGTGGGATTCACCTGATGATGAATATGAGTATGATGATTACTCATATGAGGATAACAAGGATTCATATGATGATGAAGATTCTTACGAAGAAGAAAGAGAACATCAGCGTGAAGTAAGAAGAGCAGAAAGATCAGAAAGAAGAAGATATACTTCTGACTCATATACAGATAGTGACAGTGGCAACAAGGTTGTTAACATTAATGCAAGTACAAAAATTCAGGTTATTCTATTTAAGCCTGAGCGTTTTGGTGACGAAACAAGAGGTATTGCAGATGAAATCAACAAGAATCGCACTGTAGTACTTAATCTTGAAGACACTAATAAGGATATGTCAAGAAGAATTATTGACTTTCTAAGTGGTGTTACATATGCTAAAAAGGGTAAGATTAAGAAAATCGCCAATGCTACATTTATCATTATGCCTGAAAATGTAGATTTCACCGGTGATGATTTACTTGGCGAATTAGAAAATAACGGAGTTATTTTTTAATTGAGTAAAAATATAGATGAAAAGGATATTCTGATTTCCAGAATAAGTGACCTTTATTATCTTTCTATGGAAAGAAACAAACCTGAGTTTACTTCTTTCCTTAATGAAAGTGAAATTTCAATTTGTATTGAAGCATTAAAGGACTTTGGTATTACTGACTACTATTTTTTTGGTGGCTATGAAAACAGCCAAAGAAAGGTACTTGGATTTTTCGCTAAGGAAGAGGAATATCCAATATCAATTATTGAATATAAATATAGGAAGCAAGATAAATTAACACATAGACAGTTTCTTGGTACAATTCTTTCTACCGGACTTAACAGAAATGTTATAGGTGACATTGTTTGTATGGAAGGCAAAACTTATGTTTTTGTGTTAGAAAATCAAGCAGAATATATTTTATCTCAAATAAATAGAATTGCTAAAGTTGGAGTAAAGTCAAAAATAGTTACACTTGATAACTTTGATTATACACCAACATTTAAATATCATGACTATACAGTTGCTTCTCTTAGACTGGATGCAGTTGTTGCTGCTATAACCGGTCTTAGCAGAGAAAAGGTAAGGACACTTATGCTTTCGGGTAATGTGTTTAAGAACTATATAGAAGATACAAATATAAGCGACAAAGTATCACAAGACGACATTATTTCTATACGAAAGTATGGTAAATTTATTCTTGATGATATTAATGGCTTAACTAAAAAAGGCAGACAAAAAATTAAAATAAAACAATATATATAGGGGAGATATAAAGATGTTAACTATTGATGAAATCAAGGATGTCAAGTTTAGAACTAACAGAGGTGGCTCTTTCTATAAGGCTGAAGATGTTGATTCTTTTATTGATGATGTTATAGAAACATTTGAACAGAAAAATAACGAAAAGGCTGAACTTGTACACAAGATGGATATTCTTGCTACAAGAATTGAACAGTACCGTTCTGATGAAGAAACAGTTCGTAACGCTCTATTATCAGCTCAGAAAGTTGCTGACTCTACACTTAAGGAAGCTAACGAACAGTCTGAAATTGCTGTAAAGAATGCTGAGAAAAAGGCTGATGAACTTATTGCACAAGCACAGGCAGAAGTGAAGAAAGAAAAAGACTCCCTAGTTGCTTTACAGAAACTTGCTAATGAAATGAGAACAGAACTATTAATGAAAGTTAAGAGTTGCATTGATATTGTTGATGCACTACCAACTGATAATGTTGTTGCTGAAATTCAGGAAAAGCTATCTAAGGAATTTCCTACACCTGCTGTAGCAGAAGAAGTTGTTGAACCAAAGGCTGAGCCTGTTAAGGTTGCTGAACCTCCGGTAGAAGTTGTAAAAGAAGAACCTGCTGAAGAAATAAAGGAAGAAAAGAAAACTGACCCGGCTCTTGAAGGTACTACTAAGTTTGGTGTTCTAAAGTTTGGTAGTAATTATGATGTTGAAGAATAATTAAAATATAAATTGGAGAGAAGTAGAATGTCACAGGATTACAATAAGACTTTAAATCTTCCTAAGACTGACTTCCCTATGAGAGCAGGACTTCCAAAGAGTGAACCTGTAACTCTAAAGGGTTGGGAAGATAACAAGATTTATGACAAGTTAATGAAGAAAAATGATGGTAAGCCATTATTCGTATTGCATGATGGTCCTCCATATGCAAATGGTGATATCCATCTAGGTCATGCTTTAAACAAGATTCTTAAGGACTTTATTGTTCGTCAAAAGAATATGGCCGGTTTCAAAGCACCATATGTTCCGGGTTGGGATACTCATGGCCTTCCAACAGAACTAAAGGCCAGACAAAAGGCCGGTGTTGGTAACTCAGCAGAAATCTCTATTGTTGAACTTCGTAAAATGTGCGAAGAATTCGTTACAGGTTATATTAATGACCAGCGTACACAGTTTAAGAGATTAGGTGTTATCGGCGAATGGGATAACCCATATATTACACTAAAGCATGAATTTGAAGCAGAACAGATTAGAGTATTTGCTGATATGGCTACAAAGGGCTATATCTATAAGGGACTAAAGCCTGTATATTGGTGTCCTGAATGTAAAACAGCTCTAGCTGAAGCTGAAATCGAATATGCTGAAGATCCTTGTCATTCTATTTATGTTAAATTCAATGTAACTGATGATAAGGGTGTATTCTCAAACTTGGGAATTGACCCATCAAAGGTTAAGTTTGTTATTTGGACAACTACAACATGGACATTACCTGCTAATGTTGCTATTTGTGTTGGTCCTAGATATGAATATTCTATCATCAAAACAGGTGATGAATATCTTGTAATGGCTACTGAACTTTATAAGAATGCAATGGAAGTTGCTGAAGTTACAGATTATGAAGTAGTAGCTACAGTAAAGGGTAGTGAACTTGAATACATCAAGACTGCTCATCCATTCCTAGACAGAGAGTCTCTTGTTATTGTCGGTGACCATGTTACACTTGAAAGTGGTACTGGTTGTGTTCATACTGCTCCCGGTCATGGTGTTGATGACTTTAATGTATGTCAGAACTATCCTGAAATTCCTACAATTTGTCCTGTTGATTCTAACGGTGTTCTTACTGAAGAAGCAGGTCAGTTTGCAGGTTTAACAACTGATGAAGCTAATAAGAAGATTGCTATGTTCCTAGACGAACAAGGTTCTCTATTTGCACTAAAGAAGATTATCCACCAGTATCCTCACTGTTGGAGATGTAAGACACCTATCCTATTTAGAGCTACTGACCAGTGGTTCTGTTCTGTTGATGACTTTAAGGATGAAGCAGTTGAAGCTATTAATAATGTTAAGTGGATTCCTTCATGGGGTCGTGACAGAATTACAAATATGGTTAGAGAAAGAAAAGACTGGTGTATTTCTCGTCAGAGAAAATGGGGTGTACCTATTCCAATCTTCTTCTGTAAAGAATGTGGCGAAGCTCATATTGATAAGGATGCTATGTATGCAGTAGCTGACCTATTTGAAAAAGAAGGTTCTAATGCTTGGTATAATCATACTGCTGCTGAAATTTTACCTGCAGGTACAAAGTGTAAGAAGTGTGGTTGTACTGAATTTGATAAAGAAAAAGACATTATGGATGTTTGGTTCGATAGTGGTTCTTCTCACGCTGCTGTTGTTAGAAAGAGAGATAACCTACAGTTCCCTGCAGACCTATATCTAGAAGGTAATGACCAGTACAGAGGTTGGTTCCAGTCTTCACTTCTAACTTCTGTTGCAACAAATGGTGTTGCACCTTATAAGGCAGTTCTTACTCATGGTATGATTCTTGATGAAGAAAAGAGAAAGATGAGTAAGTCCCTTGGTAACGGTATAAGCCCTCAAGATGTTATTAAGCAGTACGGCGCTGATGTACTAAGACTTTGGGTTGCTTCTACCGACTATCAGTCTGATGTTCATATTTCAAATGATATTCTAAAGCAGATTTCTGAATCTTACAGAAAGATTAGAAATACTGCAAGATATATCCTAGGTAATATTTCAGACTTTAACCCTGACGAAAATTCTGTTGCTATTGATGAACTACTACCAATGGATAAGTGGGCACTTGTTAAGCTAAATGAACTTATTAACAAGGTAGCAAATGCTTATGATAACTATGAATTCCATCAGGTTTATCATTCAGTAAGAAACTTCTGTGTTGTTGATATGTCTAACTTCTACCTAGATGTACTTAAGGATAGACTATACACAGAAAAGAAAGAAAGTCATTCAAGAAGAGCTGCTCAGACAACTATCTATATCATTCTTGATTCATTAACAAGAATGATTGCCCCTATCCTTGCTTATACTTCTGATGAAATTTGGAAGTATATTCCACATAGAGCATCTGATGATGGTGAATGTGTAATGTTTAACGAAATGCCAAAGCCTGTTGAAATTAATGTTTCAGATGACTTTATGGCTAAGTGGGACAAGATTCACGATTTAAGAGATGATGTTAAGAAAGCTCTTGAAGAAGCAGTTAAGGAAAAGAAACTTAAGAAGTCACTTGATGCTAAGATTATTCTCAATGCCAGTGGTGATGAACTTGAATTTATCAAGTCTGTAGAACCTGAACTAAAGAATGTATTTATTGTTTCCGGTGTAGAAGTAGTAGATAATGGTTCAGATACTAAGATTGATGTTGAACTAGCTGATGGTGAAAAGTGCGAAAGATGTTGGGAACATTCAGTTACTGTTGGTGCTGATCCTGTACATCCAACTCTTTGCCAGAGATGTGTAAATGTTCTTAAATAATAAATAACTAATTACGGTGCACATTCTGTTGTGGTGTGCACCGTTTTTATTAATGAGGTGAAAAGTTGATAGCGTTATCTCTTATTATAGCCGGTTTAGTTGTTGTTATAGACCAGGTCATTAAATATTTTGTAGCTATGTATTTACCACAAGCAGGTGTTGTTACTGCAATTCCACATTTATTAGATTTAAATTATGTTGAAAATCGTGGTGTTGCTTTTGGTATGTTTGAAAATATGAGGTGGATTTTTGTTGCTCTAACTTCAGTTATTATTGTAATCCTACTTTATATAATTATTTTTAAAAAGATTAAGTCTAAAATGTTTCTAATATCATCAGCATTGATTATTGGTGGTGGTATAGGTAATTTAATTGATAGAGTCCTTTATGGATATGTAATAGACTATTTGCAGCTTTCTTTTTTCAGTCCGGTATGCAACTTTGCCGATTATGCAGTTACGGTTGGTACAGTACTGCTTGTAATTTATCTACTATTTATGTCTGATAGTTCTAAGAAGGAGAATAAGGTTGAACATTCTTAATTACATTATTGAAAATGAAAATCAAGAAGTTAGAGTTGATAAGTTCCTTTCCGATACTATAGAAGATATGTCTAGGTCGTCAGTTGCTTCAATTATTGAAGCTGGTGGACTGTTGGTCAATGAAAAATTACAAAACAAAAAGTATAAACTTAAAATCGGTGATAAAGTCCAATTTACTGTTCCTGACCCTGTAGAGTATACTGTTGAGGCAGAAGAAATACCACTTGATATTGTTTATGAAGATAGTGATTTGTTGGTAGTAAATAAACCTAAAGGAATGGTTGTTCATCCTGCACCCGGAAACTATACAGGTACTTTAGTAAATGCACTTCTTTATCACTGTAAAGAGTCCTTATCAGGTATCAATGGTGTATTAAGACCCGGTATTGTCCATAGAATAGATAAAAATACAAGTGGACTTTTGATTGTAGCAAAGAATGATTTTGCTCATAATAGACTTGCTGAACAAATTAAGGAACATAGCTTTAAGCGTGAATACCAAGCCATTGTTTATGGCAATGTTAAAGAAAATGGTACAGTGGATGCACCTATTGGCAGAAGTAAAAAAGATAGAAAGAAAATGTGTATTACCTATGAAAATTCTAAGAATGCAGTAACTCATTATGAAGTTATACAGAGTTATGGTAATTTTACTCATATTAAATGTATCTTAGAAACAGGCAGAACACATCAGATTAGGGTTCATATGGCTTCAATCGGTCATCCGGTAGCAGGTGATGATGTATATGGACCTAAGAAAGTTATTACAAAGCTAAAGGGTCAATGCCTTCACGCTAAGGTTATTGGCTTTGTTCATCCAAGAACAGAAGAGTATATGGAGTTTAATTCAGAACTTCCGGAATACTTCAGTAAATTTTTGCAAGAAATTCAACAATAAATTGTGATATTTTTTGTAAAAACACTTGCACAATACAAATTATTGTGTTATTATATATAGGCATTTGGAATCTGTCGTTATACGATAGGAGTCAAATCGAGGTCATTGACCGAAAATTTGAAGCGGGTATTCCTCTGCTACATAGGCAAGAATATCTGAAATTACAGGAGGAAATAAAATGGACGCATTAAAAACTATTGCAGCAGCTTCAATGAAAGAATCTTTCCCAGAATTCAATGTTGGTGATACAGTAAAGGTATCAGTTAATATTCGTGAAGGTGAAAGAGAAAGAATCCAGATGTTCGAAGGAACTGTTATCGCTAAGAAGGGTAGTGGCATTGCTGAAACTTTCACAGTAAGAAGAGTATCTTACGGTGTTGGTATCGAAAGAGTATTCCCAGTACACTCACCAAACGTTGTTGACGTTAAGGTTGTTAGATATGGTAAGGTTCGTAGAAGTAAGCTATATTACCTAAGAGACAGAGTAGGTAAGGCTGCTAAGGTTAAGGAACAAATCAAAAAGTAATTAAAGGGGACTTTATGTCCCTTTTTTTACTATCTAAACGAAATTAGACGAAGAGAGATATAATGGATAATAATTATACAATTAAGACAAAATCAGCACCTAATTGGATATATGATTGGACTAAGTCAATTATTTCAGTAATTTTTGTTGTTCTGATTATTCTTACTTTCTTTTTTAGAATTGTAAATGTAGACGGAACATCAATGTACAGTACTCTTTATGATGGTGATAAACTATTTGTTTCAAGTTTTCTATATACACCTACTGATGGTGATATTGTTATTATCAGCCATGGTCAGTATTTAGATGAACCTATTGTTAAGAGAGTTATTGCTACTGAAGGCCAAACTCTAAAAATTGACTTTGAAAAACAAAAGGTTTATGTTGACGGTAAAGAACTTAATGAACCTTATGTATCATCAGAACTAATTCAAGGTGATGCTAAGATTCCTGAGGTTATACCTGAAGGTAAAATCTTTGTAATGGGTGACAACAGATATGTTTCTAAAGATAGTAGATATGTTGAAGTAGGGTTAATTAATGTGAAAGATGTTATTGGTAAAGCTCAGTTTACATTATTCCCATTCAACCATGCAAAATACTTATACTAATAGGTGATTCTATGCAAAGCAGAAAAAAAGAAAAGTATTTTGACAAGTCTAAGAAACAGCCGAAAACAAAAGTTAATAATAAAGAAGATTACATAGTAGTAAACAATAACCCTACAGTTGGATTTTTCTATTACTTAGCAAGAGCAATTATAATGGCTGTTGTTGTGATTATCATTATTCTTACTTTCTTCTTAAGAATTGTAAATGTTGATGGCAGATCAATGATGAATACACTTCTTGATAATGATAAGGTAATTGTTACTAATTTTATGTACACACCTAAGGATAACGACATTGTTGTTATCAGCCATGCTAAGGAATATGATAAGCCTATTATTAAGAGAGTAATTGCAACTGAAGGACAAAGTCTTAAAATTGATTTTGAAAATCAGAAGGTCTATGTTGATGGCACATTAATTGATGAACCTTATGTTAGTTCTGAACTAAAAGAAGGAAATACAGAAATTCCATCAGTAATACCTAAAGGCAAAGTATTTGTAATGGGTGATAATAGACTTGATTCACTTGATAGTCGTTACTCAGAAATCGGCCTTATTGATGAAGAGAATATTATTGGTAAAGCACAGTTTGTAATTCTTCCAATTACTAGAATTCAATATTTATACTAATATAAGCACCTTTTCCTTTGAAAAGGTGTATTTTTTTAAGAAATTTAAAATAATACTTGATTTTTTTCTTAATTCAAGTTATAATTAGTAGCGTTGTGGAGAGTTGTCCGAGATGGCCGAAGGAGCACGATTGGAAATCGTGTAAACCATTAAAGTGGTTTCGAGGGTTCGAATCCCTTGCTCTCCGCCAAGAAATATATCAGAAACCCAGTATTTATCGCACTTTTAGCCATTTTGGTTATAGTGCGATATTTACTTTTGTGGCTAAGATTTTGTATGTAAAATTTGATTTTCCTAAAGAGTTTTTAAAAACTTTCCTAAAGAGTGTTTTCTAACATTTAAAATATTTGTTACAACAATATATAAAATTACATAATTAATAGAGGAATTACCAATAATTGAAGTTGAAATATAGCATAATATAGACTTAAATAATCATAAAAGGTAAATGCCATACACGATAGCCCGTCGTGTAAACTAATTAAGTGAAACTATAGTAATTTGTATTATAATTATTGGCATACGCAAATTATTATGCTAAATTAATCAACATATATCCTATTATTAACCCATTATGATACACACAAATCGTTATAGAACATTATATGTTTCCTTAAGAAGTCTTTAATAGAAAATCATATCTTTAATCAAAGCTGTTAGCAAGTTGCTAGCAGCTATTTTTATTCTAATGATTAGTCAAATACAACAGTAATAATAACTGTACAATAAAATTATTATTTATATTGACATTCTACTTATATTATAGTAGAATAACATTACTTTAAGTGACAAAATTATACAAATTCTATAATAATACGCATTGAATACGTATTTATTGTCAGTATATAAACACATTAAGTAAAATGAATTAATATTTGTTTTTATTTATTTTATTATGGGCGTATGGGTGGAGTTTTTATTTCCGTTCAAAATAGTTATGAAAAATTTTCTTTTAGTGTTATTGGGTACTTATAGTTTTAAATGTACACTAAGAACAAACATATAAGATGGGCTTTATTTCTAATAGGAAGAAATATGATGTAAATACACAGTTTGGAGATGATAAAGAAGATATGAAAATTAAATAACTTATAATATAAACGAGGTGATAGTTTTAGAAATTAATAAAAGCAGAAAAATATAAATAAAATATCATATTTAGAGGAGTATATGATTAAAAATTAAAACGGAGGTTTAAAATGAAATGTAAAATGCGGAAATGTTTATCTACAGTTTCTATCATCCTATGCTTTGCAATGATATATTTAATTCCAATGAATGTTGTTGCTTTAGTTCAGGATAACAGTAGTCAAAATTCTAACTTAGAATCTAATAGTGCCGACTTTAGTAATGTTAAAAGTGAAACAGAAGAAATAGGCGATATTGTCAGTGAGGATAGTGAGCAGAGAACCGAGAATTCTAAAACATTCTTGTTAGATGATGGAACAAAAATGTTTGTTGATTACGGTGAACCTGTTCATTATAAAAACAGTAAAAATGAATGGGTAGATTATGATAATACCCTTGTAAAGTCCGATGATAATTCAACATACAGTAATAAAGAAAGTGATGTTAATGTATCCCTTTCTAAAAATACAAGTAGTGACAGTTTGGTTTCAGTTGAAAATGACAAACACGAAATTAGTTGGAATTATGATGACGCTAATAAAAGTAACATTGTAGTTCAGAACGGAAAAACTAATGATGATAAAAATGATACTGCTTTAGATAATATTACTTCAAATGCTGAATATAAGAATATTTATAATAATGTTGACTTGCAATGCAATGTTACAACAAAAGGTGTAAAAGAAAATATTGTTCTAAATAGCCCAAATGTAAATAATGAGTATGTTATTTCATATAATATCGGAAAACTAACTCCAAAATTAAAAGATGATAATACTATTGATTTGTATAATGGAAAGAATATTGTATATACAATTTCAGCACCATATATGGTAGATGCAAATCAAAAGTATAGTGAGAATATATCTTTAGAAATTTTAAATCATAAAGATGATACTATGCAGGTTAAATTAATAGCTGATAAGGATTTTCTATTATCATCAGATATTAAATATCCTGTAACTATTGATCCGGAAATATCTTCCGGTCAAGTATCTAATACTAATTATTCATATGTAGGATATGGTACATCATCTACAAAGTACAATCCACCATATCTATTGTCTTCATCAGAGTACTTTAGATGGATAATCAAGAAAATGCCAACATTATCATCAGCCCAAAAAATTACAAAAGCTACATACTCATATTCAATCAGTAGTGTGGTTGGTGATTTATCTAATGATAAACCATTTATCATAAAGTTGCACAATTACAAGAATACTGCACCATATTACGACAGTTTAGTCAAAGATTACTGTGCAGTAGCAAATAGTAGCGATGAAGTATCATTTGATATTACTTCATTAGTAAATTCATGGGCTACAGGTGAAAGTTCAAATAATGGCTTTATTCTGGAAGCTAAAGATAGTGCTAAAACAAGAACCGTAAATCTATCAATCGGTAATAAAACTCATCATAAGCCAATGTTTACAATGGTTTATAAAGATTTTACAGGAAAAGAAGATAATCTTTCATATCATACTGTCTCTGCCGGTAGTAAAGCTGATGTAAATATTAATGATTATCTTGGAAATTTAGTAGTAAATCAGAACTTTTATGAAAGCAAGGCTGCTAGAATGCCACTTTCACTTTCAGCAACATATAATAGTTTTGATTATGATAAATGTTATCAAGATTCAATGATTGGTTATGGTTGGAATTTTTCTTTTAATCAATACATTGAACCAATTACAGATACTAACTTAAATACCGGTGATAATCCATATCAATATGTATATATTGAGTCAGATAGAAGAAAACATTATCTTAGAGGTGAAGGCAATGCACCAACTGAATGGGAAGACGATGAGGATCTAGGTTTAAAACTAACTAAAACAAGCAGTGGATTTATTCTTGAAAAAGATTCAGAAAAGCTTTATTTCCAATCAAATAATGGTAGAGGAATATTATACAAAATTACTGAGTTAGATAATTCTAAAAATCATATTGGCTATGGTCGAAATAGTAGTGATGGATATATAAACTATATTTATGATTCAACAAATCAAACACAAGCTACTTTTACAACTACATATATTAACAGTAAGAAGTATATAACAACTATTAATCTTCCTAATTCAAGAAAGGTAAATTTATCATATACACAGTCAAACGGAAAAGTACTGTTGACTAAAGTAAAATTACCTGATAACAGTTGTTCAAATTATACTTATGATAATCTAGGTAGATTAATTTCAGTAAAATATACAAAGGAAAACGGTTCAGAAGTAAAAACAGGTTCTTCATATTCATTAACTTATAATACTGCTAATAAAGTTACTAATATTACTGAAAGAAGTTCAGAGAATAAAATAGGTAATTATTTAAATTTTGAATACAAAGCTGATAATACAACTAAAGTTACAGATAGAAACGGTTCTTCAGAAACATACACTTTTGATAATGATGGAACAAAAGTTTCAACAATGAATGCTAATGGTTATATTTCAAATAGTCAAAGTTCAGACCTTACTGTAACTAAAAGTAAAGATAACTTTATTAAGAATTATCTTGATGAAACATCTGACTTTTCCGGTATTAAGAACAATGATGGCTACTACTATAGCGAAAGTTCAAATCCTGATAATAAGTATAGTTTAGATACCGATACAAAATACTTTGGTACAAATGCTATTAAAATCTATAACAAAGATAAACAAGACAAGGACAGTGTGATTTATCACAATATTAGTCAAAAATCATTGTTAGGTAAGTACGTTACATTCTCTGCATATGTTAAGGCTTCTTGCGAAAATAACGGTACAGGCAAAGTAAATCTGGCTATTCAGTATAAGGACAATTCAGAAGAAAAAACTATTGATGGTTTTGCAGTAAGTGACGAGATTAATTGGAAAAGAATTAGTGTAACTGCAAAGCTTCCATCAACAGCAACTGATGTAAAGGTTCTTTTAAAGTCAAACGGTAAGAATTATACTACATGGTTTGATTGTTTACAGCTAGAAGAAGGCGAAACTGTAAATGATTACAATGCATTGAAAAACAGTGATTTCACTAATGCAAATAATTGGTTTGATAATAGTAACAATAAATTTACATTTACCTCTGGCAGACCATACATTTTTGGTGCACCTACATATTTGAAAATGAATAGTGATGAAAATGATACTACCGATTCAACTACAGAAAATGCAACCGGTACTACTGTTAAGGAAACCACACAATCTGTTCAATCTACTACCGTCGTTAGTGAACATGATGTGGTTGACACTACAGATGCATACGGAAATGTAGTAAAATCAGTAGAAGGTGTATATAACAGAGTATATGAAGTATATAGTGATACTGATAATTCAGAAAATTCCGGTAATGATAGTGATTCAGAAGATACTACAAGTGAGGAAAATACTGACAAGAAAAATTATTTATCTAATAAGTATATATATCAAAGAGTAAATGTAAATGCTAAGAATGTTTCATTTGTATTAACAGGACAAGCACAAGGTGTTTCTGTTCCTTTATCAAATGAAAATAGAACTTTTGGTATAGCACTTAATGTTTATTACAATGGTGAAAAAACTCCTGAAAGTCATTATCAATCATTTAATTCTAATACAACCTCTGTACAGTCAGTATCATTATCAGTAACACCTGAAAATAGTGAAAAAGTTGTACAATATATTGACTATGCATTTGTTTATGGTTATAATAGTAATACAATGATACCAAGTAATGCCATGTTAAAAGTTATGGTATCACCTGGCACAACTTCAACTGATAGTGCATCTTCTTCTAACGGTAATGATAATACCCAAGGAACAACAAGTGCAAGTAGTGAAGTTGAATATGGCGATATGCTTTCTGAAGAATTAGATACTTCAAAATCATATATTAAGTCAGAGTCAACTTATGATACTAAAGGTAACTATGTAACAGAAGAAACTGATGAAAACGGTAATACTACCAAATATACATATGATGCTAACGGAAACAAGTCTTCCATAACTAATGGTAATAATGTAAAAACATCATATACATATGATTCTTCTGATAATGCCACTTCTATTACAACCGGTGGTGCAAGTAATAAGTACGATTATGACTATCAAGGTAATGTTGAGTCAATATCACATAATAACTTTTCTTTTAAGTTTAATTACAATGAATACAACAAACTCTTATCAACATATGTTGGCGATTCACAGATAGTTTCCAATACATATAGTCCATATAACGGGAATTTATTGAAAGTATCATATGCAAACGGTAGTGTAATCTCATATACATATGATGAGTACAATAATGTTACAAATATTAAATGTAACGACAATACTATTGCTAAGTATACTTATAACAAAAATGGTCAAATTTCTGTTTGTGATGACTCCGAAAGTGGAGAAACAACTTATTATTACTATGATTGTAACGGAAACTTAGAGGGTCAGTTTATACTTGGTAAAGACAATACCCTTGCTAAAAGTGTTACAGCCGATGAAAATGGTAATACTGTAGAAAAAACAGAAATCGGAAATAACACGAGAACAATAACAAGTGGTACTGATAGTGACGGTAAATCATTTGTAGATTATAACGGTTTAAAAACTACAGAAGAAAAAGACTCCTTCGGTAGAACTACTTCTATTTTAACTAAAGGATTAAAAGATAATAAATATTATAAAGTTGAATATACTTATGCTGATGGTAAAGATACTAATTCAACATCTAAAACTGTTAGTAATTTATCTAGTACTTTTAACGATAAGGAAGTTGCAACTTATAGCTATTCGTATGATGGGAATGGAAATATTACTCAGATTAGACTTGGAAAAGATATCATAAATAAATATATTTATGATGATAAGAACCAACTAAAACAAGAATATGACTATTTACATAATTACTATATCAATTATTCTTTAGATGGTAACGGTAATATTCATTCTGTTGATACACAAGCTCTTGATAGAGATGGACTTCCAACAGGTAGTCCTCGTGGTAATATATATTATTATGATGATAAACAATGGTGTGACAAGTTAACCGGAGTTAATGGAGTAGGCAATATTACTTATGATGAAATCGGTAATCCATTGAATTATCGTGACGGTATGTCATTTACATGGAGAAACGGTAGATGGCTTTCAACAACAACATTAAATGATGGTACAAAGGTAACATACCGTTATAATGCCAACGGAATGAGAACTCAGAAAAAAGTAGGTTCAAAGGTAACTGACTATTATTATGATAGTAATAATAACCTAATTGCTGAAAAGACTGACAATGCAACACTGTTTTTCTACTATGATACTGAGAATAGCCCTGTAGCTTTATCCTACAACGGAAAAATGTTCTATTATGTAAAGAACTTGCAAGGTGACATAGTAAAGATTCTAGATGAAGACGGTCAAGAAAAAGCTGATTATGTTTATAATGCTTGGGGAGATATTATATCTCAATCAGATGATGAATTAGCTTCTATAAACCCTCTTTGTTATCGTGGTTATGTGTATGATGAAGATACCACTCTTTATTATCTCCAAACCAGATACTATGACCCAACTACTGGTAGATTTATCAATGCTGATGATACTGCGTATATTGGTGCTACCGGTACAGTTTTAAGTGCTAATATATTTACATATTGTGAGAATAATCCTATTAATTACACCGATTCAACTGGTAGATTCCTTTTAGTAGATGATATAGTATATCTTATTGTTCTAGGCACTATTGTCGTATCTGCTGTTGTAATAACATATTCTATTTTATCAATTCCTGCTGTTAAAGAAAGCATTAATAGATTATGTGATTTAATTGGAAATAGTGTTCGAAGTGTATGTAATGATTTAGGTGATGCGATAGATGATGTTATCACGCGGGCAAAGGCAAAAAGCAAATCTAAGAATAATGAGGTACATCATATTGTTGCCAAAAAAGCTAAAGCAGCCGAAGGATCACGCAAATTATTAAAAAAGGTTAATATTAAGACTAGTGATAGTGTTAATTTGATATCCATTAATTATAGATTGCACAAACATTTACATACAAAAAAATATCATAATCAGGTATATCGATTACTAAAAAGAGGTAAAGGTAATAAAAAAAGGACTCTAGCTATTTTAGGAGTTATAAAAGTAATGTTATCAGCTGCAAGTGATTTATTCAGAATTTGACATTAATAGGAGATATGTATGGATCTTATATTTAAAGGCAATCTTTTTGATATCACAAAAAATGATATTAAAAATTACTGTAAAAAGAAATGTGAGTATTATGATACATTGTCTAAAGAGTGTTCTCCAAGATACAATGAATTATATTCCAAAGTAACAAGGAACATAGTAAGGAAAGAATATTCTTCAAAAGGCTCTGAAATACATAGAGGTTTTTATTGTCCGAGTCCGGTACAAGATGTTGTTATAGGGAATTGTAAAAGAGGAAGGCTTCTTAAAAATAAAAACAAATTATTATCATATGGATTTGAATATGGTTTTGATGAAAAAAATAGGTTAATATTTGCTAGATGTGATGAGATTGATAATATTGAATTTATCGAATATAAGGATAATTATTCAATAGGATATAGATTTCGTACACCTAAATCTACTAAGCCGGAATTGGACAGTATCAGTGAATGTTTTTACGATGATTTTGGAAGAATTATATTATATCTTTTTGGCTTTTGCCAACTATATAAATTTGGAGAACTAAAGTATGAACAATTCCAATATAATGAATCCGGAATATATATTGATCATTTTGTTGATTATGTATATGGTATTGTTTCTTATGATAGTTATGTCTTTCAACATAACAAAAATGGTTACTTGTCTTCATTTGATATAGCTAATTTGATTGATAAGGAAAAGGAAAATGATAACGAAAGACATTCTGTAAAACGAAAAAGAAAAGTATAGCAGTTTTATAAACAAAGTGTTTTCTCTATATTGGTTCATTTTAGTTGTTATACTCATAGTAACAATTAATTAAATCTCCCTTACTCATTGAATTTGAGTAGGGGAGATTTTGGAAAAATGTTCTACTATGTAAAGAACTTGCAAGGTGATATAGTAAAGATTCTTGATGAAGATGGAAATGAAAAAGCTAGTTATGTATATAACGCATGGGGTAGTATTCTGTCACAGTCAGAAGATGAACTATCTTCAATTAATCCTCTTCGTTATCGTGGCTATGTTTATGATGAAGATACCACTCTTTATTATCTTCAAACCAGATACTATGACCCAACTACAGGTAGATTTATAAATGCTGATGATACTGCGTATATTGGTGCTACCGGAACAGTTTTAAGTGCAAATATTTTTACATATTGCGAAAATAATCCGATAATAAAAAAAGATATTAATGGCAAAGTTACTGGTGTTGACGATGTATTTATGTTGGCTGTATTAATCGCTACAGTAGCTGCAATTGCTGTTGTTATTGGACTAATTGCTTTTAAAGATTCATGGCAAATTCTTTGTAAATACATGGCAAATAGTTTATCATCGTTATGGCAAGATATTTGGAATGGATTTGTTAATTTTTATGATTGGTCTGCTAAAAAAATAAAACTAGCAATAAAAACTTGTAAAAAATACATTTCTTTATATCGAGCTGATAGTAGACTAAGGTCGAAGTTAAAAAGTAAAAGAAAGAACAGTAAAAGATTTTTTACTGTTCGCATGGAGAAAAATAAAGCTCCGATTGTAGGACCACCTATCGATGCTAATGTTGCAGTTAGCAAACTCAGAAGAGGTTTTGATGTTATTACATATTTTAGAACTGATGCATTAAATATTGCAAATAGAGCGAATGGTAAAAAAAGTGAATGCCATCAAAAACATGATCATTCATTTTATTTTAGTCATTTTCATGTAAGTTTAAAGTATATTAAACATCATATTCATTCTTTTTATGTTGTAGGGGGATGACGATATGATAATAGCTATTGTAAGATACGAAAATGAAGTAAATAATTGGATAAAATGCAATAGCAAGTATTTAAATATAGTACAATTTGCTATGAACTTTAGTGAACATTTTGGTGTATGTACATTTAAGAATATTCATAAAAAAGATCAAAATCGTACTTTTTTTGATTTTATGAAAAAAGTTGATGAATTTGAAGTGTGTAGAGATAATTTTGTTTTACCTACATATAGAGGTGGACAAGTATTTCATGTGTATTCGTTAAATAATGTCACAAGAAGCGCTATAATGAATGTTGGTAGCTTTGATCGTTGGTATATTTATGATTTTCCAGAAGATTTGTGTTTTTTTCATAACCATAAAGTATGGTTTAGGTGTTATTCTGGTGAACGAATGATTTATATTAAAGTGTTTAATATAAAGATTCTTGATTTATTGAATGAATTAGATATCGAGTACATGTATATCACAAAAAGTGATGATTCTAAACTAATTTAATTATAAAAAATTAGATGTTTTATATGATTAGTGGATATCTTCATTGTTATAATGCAAACGGAATGAGAACTCAGAAAAAAGTAGGCTCAAAGGTAACTGACTATTATTATGATAGTAATAATAATCTAATTGCTCAAAAGACTGACAATGCAACACTTTTCTTCTACTATGACACTTATAACAGACTTGTTGAAACAATAGTCTAATTGCCTAGTAGTTACAATCAATTAAATCTCCCTTACTCATTAAAAATTGAGTAGGGGAGATTTTGGAAAAATCTTCTACTATGTAAAGAACTTGCAAGGTGACATAGTTAAGATTCTTGATGAAGATGGAAAAGAAAAAGCTGATTATGTTTATAATGCTTGGGGAGATATTATATCTCAATCAGATGATGAATTAGCTTCTATAAACCCTCTTTGTTATCGTGGTTATGTGTATGATGAAGATACCACTCTTTATTATCTCCAAAGTAGATACTATGACCCAACTACTGGTAGATTTATCAATGCTGATGATACTGCATATGTAGATACAAATACCGGTACTCCTCTAAGCACAAATATGTTTGCTTATTGTGAGAATAATTTTATTAATAATGTTGATAAAACAGTGCATTTCTTTTTAGTAGATGATTTGGCTTATTTAGTTGTTGGTGCGTTAGTGATAACTGTTGCAGCAGTATTTCTCAGTAGTCCTGCTGTTCGGGATGCTTTAAATAAAGTTGTTAGAGTTTGTGGAGCAAAAAATTAAAGAGGCTTGTGAATCATTGTCGGATACTATTCCAATTCCATTGATTGGGCTAAAACGAAACCTAAATCTCAAAAAAAGAAAAGCATCACATTGTTGTTAAAAAAGCTGCTAGTGCATTTAATTCTCGAAAACTTTTACAAAAGGCAAACATAGGAATTAATTCAACTTATAACCTAGTTTATGTAAAATATAGACTTCACAGATGTATGCATACAAAGGTATATCACGATAAAGTATATAGGTTATTAAGTAAAAGTGAAGGTGAACGAAAGAAGACAATAGCAATTCTTAAATATATTAAAGAATTGTTGCTAGCAGCAGATAAACAAATTCCTTAGGAGTGATATTAATGTTAAAACAATATTTGTATAAAGAGATTTTAAACCATATTAACGAAATAGCAGAAGATGATGTATATGCTATTTCAATTTTAGTTGAATATAATAATTACTACAAAGGATTTGAGAATTTTCCTAGTATTGTTATGTTATATAATACAGAAAAGGATTGTGATAATGCTCCTGAATGTAGTGAGGAAAGATGGAATATTGCTGAATGGGACAATAGTGAAGAGTTTTTTTTAGCTGATGAAGATGAATGTGTTGATGGTACAGAGGTTTTGTATCAATGGTTTGTTTCTCAAGGAATTAGTGAAATTAGAGAAGATGAAAGTTCTATGTATGATGATGATATGAATTATATTGGTAAAGGACCAACTGGGTATTACGACCTTTGTTGTGAAATTGCAGGGGTTGTCAATCAAATACAGAATGAAGACATAATGAGGGATAGGTTTAAAAACATTCCTATACTTATTGTGGATTATGATTATTCTTGGTATATAGTTGATTTTGTTAAAATTGCTAATACTAATGGTCAAGCAGAAAAATTCTTTGAATATTATAAAAATGAGGTTAATGATTAACTATTGTTACTTATGATAACGCAGGTAACATAAAAAAGGCACAAGTCTATAACAGCTCAATCAATGCGTTAAAGAAAACAAATACATATGGTTATGATACAACATGGAAGGACAAGCTGACATCATATAACGGAGAAACAATAACATATGATGGAATAGGCAATCCACTAAAGTATCGTAACGGAATGACAATGCAGTGGAATAACGGAAGACAACTTTCTCAAGTAAAAACTTCCAAAGATACAGTAACATACAAGTACAATATAAAAGGCTTTCGTACTGGAGTCATTATTATAGTAACCACAGATTCCAATGGTAATAGGTGAGGAGTAAACTATGAAACTAAAATGTTCTATATTTTTTATTTTACCAATTATATTGATTTTATTTTTTAGTAGATGTGGAATGGATAATTTACCTAAGGGTGATTTTCTTGAATCCAGCGTTTCACCAAATAAAAATTATACAGTTAATGCTTACTTATTTGGTGGTAATGCAACAACAGATTATGCCATTAGATGTGAAGTAGTGTATAATTCATCAGGCAAAACTAGAAATATCTATTGGAATTATCATGAAGATACTGTAGATATGAAATGGATTGACGAAAATACTATTGATATAAATAACCATCGTATCAATGTAATTGACGAAAGTTATGATTTTAGAGATGATTTATAACTTACTTGATTTATGCTGAATATTTTTAGTATTACAAATCTATAACAGTTCAACCATTGCATTAAAGAAAACAAATGAATATGCTCTGAAATGGTATGATAAACATAATCCACAATACCCTGATTTTGATTATAAGGGAGTAGACTGTGCAAATTTTGTTTCTCAATATTTACATATTGAGTATGAGGTGAATATTATGAAAAAGGTATGTTTTATAATTGTTCTTGTTTTTTCTTATTTATTTTCAAATTTTATTACGATGTTCTTTTACTTGAACCCTATTAATATTAAAGGTGAAGTGTATTCTTTAGTAGACGAAATAGAAAATAGTGCGTATAAAAACTATGGTCGATTTGACACTAAATTTAATGGAATAATTTCAAGAGAAGACTTTAGCGAAATGAATTATCGGGATAACGTGAATAATATTGTTAATGAAAAAAATAGTGGAAAAATCAGTAAAGTATTTAAACATAATGGTGTAGCTATTGCTGAGTACAGATATATTTATAGGTCATATGACAACAGAAATAATGTTGTAAACGATTCAAATGGAAATCATATTATTGAACTTCATAATGATAATGGTAAATGGATTGTTTATAGTGTAACTGTATGTGATACAATTGTTAATGGATATGATTATTATTCTATTTTAAGTTAACAAATAATGTATTTGTTATTAAATTAGTGGTAATTAATATAAATATAGGAGAACTACTGGATTCTTCAATAAAACATATTTGCCTATTGAAAGATGAGTTTAAATCGTCCCAATATTCACAATATATAAAGGATGAAGAGTATTATAATCAAATGCATTTTAGTGGAGATAGATCTGATTCTGATACATCATATTATGGCATATATGTTGCTATACCCGTGTGGAATGAGGTTGTTGTGTATCATTATTACATTTTTGATGTTAGTGATGCTAATGGAAAAAATGTATCCGGTGGAGGTAACTTATTTGAACCTTGGAGAACTAAAATAACATATTAATATTATGGTATGAGCCTTGTTGTAGACAAAGCATATGAACAAATAGCTTATGAATTGTAATAATAACCTAATAGCAGAAAAAGCAGATAATGAAACTCTATTTTTCTATTATGATTTCGAGAATAGTCCTGTAGCTTTATCCTATAACGGTAAGATGTTCTACTATGTAAAGAACTTGCAAGGTGATTTGCTTTATTTTGATGGCAATGGTGATGGAATCTATACGCACGCTTCGATAATTAGTTCAATAATTAAGGATAAAAAGAATCCTAAAAAAATAAAGGCAAAAAATAGTATTGTCTGTATATTACAAATGAAATGAGTGGTCTAGAATGATGATGAAATGGAAAACAGTAATAAAGTATGGGATTTTAATTGCTATTTTGTTATTGCTGGGTTTGAATTTATACAAAACATATTCTTTTGATGCTGAAGAAGAATATTTAAAGCTAAAACTAAATTTTCTTATGGAAAATGCTTATGATACATATGGTGAAAGGTTAAATGAGGAGTACACTGGTTTTATATCAAAAGATGATTTCAAAAGTTTGGATTACCGAGATGATATAGAAAGCGCAAAAAGAGAAACAAATAGTTGTTATATATCTGACATTAAAATAACTGACAATAAAGCGGAAGCTGAATTTAGATATCATTATGCATCTTATGATAAAAATGATCAATTAGTGTCTAGTAGTGGCACTTGGTATGAACCGATACCAATATTTGTTGAGTTAGAGAAGAAATCAGGGCAATGGAAAGTTACGAGTGTGACAGAAGAAATTTTTCCTGATGGGTCAAAATAAATGATGTATGTGTATTTCTTAAATCAACTGTGCAAATGGAATGAGAATCCAAAAACAAGTAGGTTTTAAGGTAACAAATTATTATTATGATAGTAATAATAACCTAATCGCTGAAAAGACAGACAATGCAACATATGAAAAATATGAAATGTATTTGCCATATTGGGTTGTTAGTCGAAGAGTTTATGATTTTCTCATTAAAAGGTATCCCAGAATGAATTTTGAACCGATTTTTTTAAATGAATAGTAGTTTAAAAGATATATTTTAATGATTTCTCTTATCATAAGTCTGTAATAGTAGTTCAATTCTGTATATTTATTGCTTGTAGAATTAAGTACAGAATGATAATAATTTGAAGAATTATATATAAAAACAATTTCTCTCGGAGGGGAGGATAATAATATGATTAAAAAATACTATATTAAAACTATAACCTTGTTATTAATGATACCTTTTATGATGTTCTTATGCGCTTGTAATAATACAACTAATATCGCTGATAGTTCTATTGGACAATTAAATTATAATTATGACAATAAACACATATCAGTAACATTAACTGAGGCTGAGAGTAATATAGTCAAAGATATATTTAATAAGAAAGAACTATATAATGATGAACCATCTTGTGGTTTTGATAAAAATATTTCTATTAAGTTTGATAATGACTATTACTGTATTGCTTGTGATTCTTGTGGTATTGTAAAATTTAAAGATAAGTATTTTAATATTTCTAATTCAGAACGCAGTAAAGTAGAGAAAATTTTCAAAAAATACGGAGGAACATTTCCTTGCGTATAAAGAGTTATACAAACAGAGTATTTCTCTATATCGGTTCGCTTATCTCATTCATATGGTTTCTATAATTAGAGGATAGGAGAGATTTATATGCTTGGTGTATTTAATCCAGTAAGTTCTTCTATAAATATTAAACAGATAATAAGCGAATTACCTGTGACATTAAGAATTGGTATTATAGCCTTGATTTTATTTGGAATTTGCTATGTGATAGCTTCATTGGATATGTCGAAAAAAGTAAATTTTAAAATTAAAAATGCAACCATTGGCTTAATTGTAGCTATTATTTTACTAATTTCTTATTTATATTTAGAATTCTTTATATAAAAGGTAGTTATTATATGAAAGAACATAAAAAATCTACTATAGTTATTGCGTATATTTTTGTCAGTATAGTAATATTGTTATTAACTTATATTTTAATAGTAGCCTATTCATACGATGATATTGACTCTAAATATAACACTGATTGGTATAACGAGAAGTATAACATCAGTTTTACTAGTAGTAATAAATTATTTCCGTATGGACAACCACATTGCTTTAATACATATGTTGATGGGAACAAAGTTGATTTTAAAATGGATAATAATAGTGGAAGTATCTCTATTGGAAAAGAAAGTGTTTTTGCAGATAAAGAAACCGGTGAAAAATATAGTGATTTTGATAATTATGCATCTGGTCAATATGATTATTACCATGGTGTACTGAATGTAAAAATCAATAAGATGGATAATGCAGAGTATAACTATCTTAAGGGTAAAACTTTAGCTTTTATAAAGAAGTAATATTTAGTATTAGTGCTGAAAGTAGTATTGAAAATAATGGAGGTGTTCTCATGAAAATGAGTTGGTTTAAAAAATATTTGAAAGTTTTTTCAATTTTCGTTATATCCTTTTTGTCACTAGTAACTTTAATTATGATTTCTGCATTTTGTATAGGTGATGTTACTGTAGGTAACTTTATATTATTTATATGTGTAGAGATTTGTTTAATAGGTATGTTTATAGGACAAATCCATTATTTTTCAACCTTTGCTTATAAAGTTTATTTTGATAATGATAATATTGTGTTTCAATTTAAGAATAAGACCTACACTTACAGTAGAAATGATTGTAAGAAAATCTTTACAAATGTAATGATAACTAAATTTACATTCACTAATAAGAAAATCAGATGTGCAAAAAATGATTACTTTGATGATAATGCAGGGCAGTTAAAGGATAAACTAAATAAAGAATTTTTTCCTAATGCTGATATTACAAAAATTTGGGATTGATATTACCTACTACTATATCAATATTGATTATATGTTATGATTATTTTATATAATGTACTTTACTTGTTAAATAGGTGTATTTATGATAAAATAATCCTTGATGTCAATTTGAAATGGGGGAGAAACTTTGGGAAGAACTTCAAATATGTTAGCTGAAATGGCTGATATTAATATTAATGCCGGAGTTAAAAAGTCAAATTTACCACTGTTAAAAATGATTATTTTGGGTATGATGGCAGGTGCATTTATTGCATTTGGTGGTGCAGCAAGTAATGTTGTAGTTCATGGTATTGATAATGCCGGTGTTGCAAAAATGTTAGCCGGTGTGATTTTCCCTGTAGGTCTTATGCTTGTTGTGTTTACCGGTAGTGAGCTTTTTACCGGTAACTGTTTAATGATAATGGGTGCACTTGATAAGAAGATTAAAGTATCTAAGATGATTCGTAATCTTGTTGTTGTGTATTTCTCAAACCTTGTTGGTGCACTTATAATGGATTTCTTGATTTTCTATTCAGGTCAGTTTGACCTATCAAGTGGTGGCCTAGGTGCTTATACAATTAAGGTTGCAATCGGCAAGACTTCACTTGCTCCGACTACTGCTTTTGTAAGTGGTATTTTGTGTAACATTCTTGTTTGTTTAGCAATCCTAATGTCTAGTGTAGCTAAGGAAGTAATTAGCAAAATCTTTGCTGTATTTTTCCCAATTTGTTTGTTTGTTGTTTGTGGCTTCGAACACTGTGTTGCTAATATGTTCTATTTACCTTCAGGTATTTTAGCAACAACTAACCCACAGTATGTTGCAAAGGCTAAAGAGCTATTTGGTATTACTGCTCAGCAGTGTGAAAATTTAAAGCACTTTGCAGGTACAGACCAATTAATCTATGTTACTTTAGGTAATATTGTTGGTGGTATGTTACTTGTTGGTGCAGTATTCTACTTCGTACATATTAGAAATTGGGATAAGAAAAATTCCTGATATCTTGTCATATATTGTCCTATTAGCACAGAGAATTCTCTGTGCTTTTATTTTATATTAAATTTACATTAATTATCTTTTATATTCATTGACTATATGTGAAAATTTGTGTATAATTTTAAATGTAAACAGAGGAGTTTTCCTCTGTTTTTTTAGGCGGGTAATAAATAAGGAGGTCGTTATGTCTAAGGTATCTAATTCAATGAATATTATTGAACTTAAAAATGTTGGAAAATCTTTTGATGATGTTGTGGTTGTTGAAGATTTTAATTTGGAAGTAAAGAAAGGTGAGTTTGTTACTTTTCTTGGACCATCCGGTTGTGGTAAAACAACTACACTAAGAATGATTGCAGGTTTTGAAATTCCTACTGAGGGTCATATTACTTTAAATGGTGAGGACATAAGTAAACTTCCTCCATACGAAAGACCTATCAATACTGTATTTCAGAGATATGCACTTTTTCCACATCTTAATATATACGATAACATTGCTTTTGGCTTAAAGCTAAAAACTAATGAAGTTACTTACAAGAAAGATAATGGCAAGATTATCACTCGTAAGGAAAAACTTTCTAAAAAAGAAATTGACAAAAAGGTTAAAAGAGCCTTAGAGATAGTTGACCTTGAGGGCTTTGAAAAGCGTTCTGTAGATACTTTGTCAGGTGGTCAGCAACAGAGAATTGCTATTGCAAGAGCAATTGTAAATGAACCACAGATTCTTTTACTTGATGAACCTTTAGGTGCATTAGACCTTAAGATGCGTAAAGAAATGCAGATTGAACTTAAAGCAATGCATGAAAGACTTGGTATCACTTTCATATATGTAACCCATGACCAAGAAGAAGCCCTTACAATGTCCGATAAAATTGTTGTTATGTCTGATGGTGTAATTCAGCAGATTGGTACACCGGAAGAAATTTATAATGAACCAAAGAATGCTTTTGTAGCTGACTTTATCGGTGAAAGTAATATTTTTAACGGCAAAGTTACTGATAAGCTACAAGTACAGTTTTGTGACCATACATTTACTTGTGTTGATGACTTCCATATTGGAACTAAGGTTGATGTTGTTGTTAGACCTGAAGATATTGTAATGAAACCTAAGGGCGAGGGTATGATGGATGTTGTAGTTGACTCTGTCGTATTTAAAGGTGTTCATTATGAAATTACTGTTCTTTCAGGTGATAATGAAATTGTTATTAACTCAATTTACAATGCGGTTGTAGGTGACACAATTTCTATTGATATTGATCCTGATAGTATTCATTTGATTGAAAATAATCTTACTACAAACGACTTTGAGGGTATTATTACAAAGCACAATACAGTTGAATTTGCTGATGGTGAATTTGAATGTGACCTTACTCAGCTTTATCCTAATTCAAAGTATGTTGATGATGTACTTGTTGACGAAAATGGTAATGAAATTGATGTAGTAGGCAAAGAAGTTTCAGTTTCTATTCCTGTATTTGGTTCAATTGAAATGAGTGATGATGCTGATAAGGGTGGAACTACCGGTAATATTATTTCACTTATTTATAAAGGTGACCACTATCAGTATATTGTTAGAACAGAAAACGAATATGACTTCATATTTGATGATGAAGACTTATGGAATGAAAATGACTTTGTCAGTCTGATTATTCCTAAAGAAAATATTTCATTGAAATTAAAGTAATCATCATTTTGGAGGTTGAAAAATGTTTAAGTTTTCTCGTAAACAACTCTGTATTCCTTACGGATTGTTTCTTGTTTTGTTTGTAATTGCACCTTTGCTTGTAATTATTTATTATGCTTTAACTAATGGTGAGGGTCAGTTTACACTTTCTAATTTTACAGATTTCTTTACTGACAGTAACACTATAGGCACTTTGCTTTATAGTATGTTTACTGCTTTAGTTACTACAGCAGTATGCTTATTAATTGCTTATCCTGTAGCACTTATACTTGCTAATTCTAGGTTAAAAAGAAAATCAGTTCTTTTGATGCTATTTATTATGCCTATGTGGATTAACTTCACGTTAAGAATTACTGCATTAAAAGAAATTTTAACTGCAATAGAGGGTAACCTTGCTTTCCACCCTTTTTTAAATACTATAATCGGTATGACATACGACTTCTTACCTTTTATGATTTTACCTTTATATACAACACTTGAAAAAATTGATAAGAAACTTCTTGAAGCATCTAATGACTTAGGTGCTAATAATAGAATCACTTTCTTAAAGGTAACATTACCACTTTCGATGCCCGGTATAATCAGTGGTGTTACTATGGTATTCTTACCTGTAATGACAAACTATGTTGTACTTGATATGCTATACAATAGCACATATATTATGGGTAGCTTAATCGGTAGTTACTTTAACGCATATGATTGGCACAACGGTTCAATGATTTCTATTGTACTTCTGGTTATTATCTTTATTGTAACAATATTTACCAACAGACTTGGTGATGGTGTTGGAGAAAGCAGAGGTGCTTCTCTATGATAAAAAAGATATTTTCAGCAAGTTGGGTATTTCTTGTACTGTTAGCAATTTATTTGCCAATTATTATTTTGGCAATATATAGCTTTACAGATTCTACCACAATCGGTGCTATAAGAGGTTTTTCTCTTCATAATTATGAAACCTTGTTTACTACAAAAGAATTGTTAGAAATGATTGTAGACACATTAGTATTGGCATTAGTTGTTGCTATACTGGCAGTTGTATTAGGCACTAGTGGTGCAATCGGTGCATTTTATTCAAAGAGATTGCCGAAAGCATTTATCAGAAATGCTAACCAAATTCCTGTTGTTAATGCAGATGTAGTTACAGGATTTTCAATTTGTATTTTGCTAATTGTTGCATTTGGTATTGATAAAAGCACATATATTCCACTTGTTATAGGTCAAGTAACTTTATGTGCACCATTTGTATATCTTTCTGTTGTACCTAAACTTATGCAAATGGATAACAACCTTTATGAAGCAGCTCTAGACTTAGGAGCTACACCATCAAAAGCACTATTTAAGGTTGTAATTCCTCAGATTATGCCGGGTATAGTTTCCGGTTTTATGCTTTCAATTACTCTTTCGCTTGATGATTATTTTGTTACAACATACGCAAAACCGGCTACCTTTAATACAATTAGTACCTATGTAGTAAATGCTACAAAAGGTGCTCAAACAAATATTAAAACTGCTTTGTGGGCATTATCCACAATTATCTTTGCAATCGTTATTGCAATTGTTTTGATTAATTATTTCAGAACAAACAAAAAGGTAGGTGAAGGTAGATGAAAAAATTAATTTCTATTTTAATTATGCTTTTAATAACTGCATCTATTTTCATTTTACCTATGTCAGTATCTGCTAAAGATAAGGATGTTATTACCCTTAGAATTTCAAATTGCGAAGAATATATTGATGAGGGTAATTGGGACAAAGATGATACCATTGACCTTGATAGTGGTGATATAATCGGTAAAAATTCTATGATTACCGATTTTGAAAATTGGTATTATAAAACCTATGGCAAAAGGGTTAAGGTTGAATATTCAACTTACGGTACAAATGAGGATTTATATAATCAAATTACTCTAGGTGATAATTTTGATTTAGTTTGTCCATCTGATTATATGGGTATGAAATTGATTGATGAAGATATGCTAGTACCTTTGTCAAAAGAATTTTTCGATACTAGCAACAAGTATAACTATTATGCAAAAGGTGTATCACCGTATATCAAAAACTTAATGGATACCACAAAGATTGATAACAAAAAGTGGAGTGACTATTCAGCCGGTTATATGTGGGGTACAATGGGTTTTGTATATAACCCTGATGTTGTATCAAGAGAAGATGCCTCAACATGGAAGATACTTGAAAATAAAAAGTATAGCCGACAAATCACTATTAAAGATAGCGTTAGAGATAGTTATTTTGCAGTTTTAGGTCTTATAAATTCAGATAAAATGTCAACCGATGAATTTAAGAATTCTAAGGACTATAATGAGCAAATAACTAAATTAATGAATGATACTTCACAATCAACAGTTGATAAAGCAGAAGAAAGATTACAGGGTATCAAGGATAATGTTTATTCGTTTGAAACTGATAGTGGTAAGTCCGATATGGTGTCAGGTAAAGTAGTTGCCAATTTCCAATGGTCAGGAGATGCAGTATATAGCCTTGACCAAGCAGAAGAAGACAATTGTTACCTTGAATATGCAGTGCCTAAGGAATGTTCAAACCTTTGGTGTGACGGTTGGGTTATGCTAAAGCAAGGTATTAACGGCGATAAAGAAAAGCAACAAGTAGCTGAGTCATTTATTAACTTTGTTTCAAGACCTGATAATGTAATTCGTAATATGTATTATATTGGTTATACAAGTTGTATTTCCGGTGGCGATGACAATAGAATTTTTGAATACCTTAATTGGAACTATGGTGCTGAAGATGGTGAAGAAACTGTTGATTACCCGGTAGGTTTCTTCTTTACAGGTAATTCTAAGGATAAAAATTATATTGTAAAGACTACACAAGACCAAACAAAAAGACAACTGTTTGCTCACTATCCTACAGAAGATATTTTAAAACGTTGTGCAGTAATGATGTTCTTTAATAGTGATGAAAATAAGCGAATGAACCAAATGTGGATTAATGTTAGGTGCTTTAATCTAAATTTCATTCCGTCATATGTTTGGTACATTGTTGTTGCAGTAATAATTATAGTTGCAATTCTGATAATCATTTATACTAAAGGTCATACTTTTAGAAATAAGAAAATGCAGAAAAAATATAAAAAGATATAATAATTCTATTATTGCATTATTTGAATTAAGAAAAGTTGTATAATAAAAAGGAAGTGTGGCATTAATTTAACGCACTTCCTATTTATTTGGAGGGTTGTCCGAGTGGTCAATGGTGCGATACTCGAAATATCGTGTTTTACGAAAGTAAAGCCTGGAGTTCGAATCTCCAACCCTTCGCCATAAAAAGCCCATTCTAATGGGCTTTTTATTTAACTTTAAATTTAGAAATTATGCGTAATGGAAAAATCTGAAAATAATAAATTAAAAGATGTAGAGAGCAATATTCATAATATGAATAGATGTAAATTTGGAATTCTTGATACTACAAATATTGATGATATTGAAGTAATGGAAAAATTGCTAGAAGAAAAGTATATTGAAGAAAAAATAAAAGAAGATTATTAGAATTCAAATTAGTCAAATGTTTTGCAAAAAATAAAGTCCTAAGATGAAATTATCATCCTAGGACTTTTTGCGTTACATTTACTTTTTCTTCTTTTTCTTAATGTGAACTTCCGGAACTGCTACATCATATAGCACAGGTTCATCATCCTCTTCTACAATATCATTTTGCTTTACTTTTCCTGTGTGAACTTCAGGTACTGCTAAATTTTCTGAATTGAAACTATACTTGTCTTTTGCCTTGTCCTTCATAAAACATTACCTCCAAATTATCACAATAAATTAATAAAGAATGTTATTGTTAAGCTGTTTAAGAAATCAGCAAACAAACTACCTACAATGGGAATAATCAAATATGCCTTAACTGATGGTGCATATTTATCACAAATAGCTTGCATATTAGCCATAGCATTAGGCGTAGCACCCATACCAAAACCACAAGTACCTGCAGCAATTACTGCAGCATCATAATCTCTACCCATAATGTTATATACAACAAAGTAGGCAAATAAGAACATAAGAACTGCTTGGCCGGCTAGTAGAATAACAAGTGGTAAAGCTAGGTCAGCTAGTTGCCATAATTTAAGAGTAATCATTGCTATACCTAAGAATAGAGATAGACAAATACCACCAAGGTCATTTATTTCACCCATATGAATAGTAATTTTACCTGTGTATTCACCTATATTTCTCATAATAGCAGCAACAATCATTGCACCAATATAAATAGGGAATGTCATTCCTGTAAGTGAAAGTAGCTCTGATACTATTGTACCAATTCCTACTGCAATAATCAACTGAAAAACTGCAGGTGCATACATAGAAAAATGTCTTTCATGCTTTTCTTCTTCTTCAACTAGGAAACTGTCATCCTCAGTTTTTATAGTATCTAGTAGATTATGCTTTTTAATAAGTCTGTTACCAATAGGACCACCCATTAGTGAACCGGCAATCAAACCGAATGTTGCAGCAGCAGTACATACTGTTGTAGCACCTGAAACACCAAAGTCCTCTAGTACAGGGCCAAATGCACCGGCAGTACCATGACCACCAATCATAGGGATAGAACCTGTTGTCATACCTGTTAAGGAGTCAAGTCCCAGTACATTTGCAAGTCCGATTGATGCAAAGTTCTGTCCAATTATAAGTGCAACAACAAGTACAAGGAATACTATAAGTGCCTTACCACCACTTTTGAGGACTTTTAAGTTGGCTTGGAAACCTACCGAAGTAAAGAACAGAACCATACAGACTTCTTTTAATGTGTCATCAAAGTCAATTACTGCAATTCCTGTTGCGTACAATATTAATGTAAATATTGCAAATAGCAAACCACCAATAACAGGTGAAGGAATACAGAACCTTTGTAAAAATGAAATTTTCTTTTTTAAGAAATTACCTATCATCAGAACAACTACAGCAACTGCAACTGTTTGATACATATCTAGTGTGATATCCAATGTTATCAATCCTTTCGCAGTTAATAGTTATTTAACTGAAATACCTTTTTCTTTGTAATATTCAATAGCACCTTTATGGAATGGAATATTAATACCTTTAACTGCATTTTCTTCTGTAATGTCAATATCAGCAGATACAGTCAGCTGAATTTCCTCAGCATTATTGAAAATCAATTTGGCAAGTTCTTTTACTTTATCATTAGATAATTTGTCACTTACCAGAATAACAGATTTAATACCAATAGTATTTATATCTGTGTTTTGACCGTTATATGTATTCTTTGGAATTTTGCAATCAATATAAGAGTAAGCTGACTTTAACTTATTAGATGTAGCATTATCAATTTCAAGTAGTTTAATATCACATTGTTTTGCTAATTCATCAACAATAGTTGCATTCATACCAACAGTAACAAATAAACAATCAATTTCTTTGTTTTCAAGTTTCTTAGCAGCTTCGGCATAATCAAGGTTAACTTCCTTAACCATCTTAGAGTTTAGTCCATATGATGCAAGAATTTGTTTTGCATTTAGTTCAGAACCTGACTCCTTTTCACCGATACTGACAGTCTTGCCAAGCAAATCATCTACTGAATTAATATTAGAATCTTTTCTCACTACAATATGACAAGCCTCTGTATAAAGAGATGCTAAAGCACTATAGCCTTTATATGCACCTGACTTTTCAAAGTTGTTTTCGCCATTATAGGCATCACTTACAATGTCTGATTGTGCAATAGCAGCATCTAAATATCCTTGAGAAAGCAGTCTAACATTTGCTGCAGAACCTGCAGTAGTTTTTTGTTCGATTTTTAGCTTTCCACTTTCATCGGCTAGTTGTCTGATTGATGTAACTGTTTCGTTATAAATACCACCAATACCGGCAGCACCAAAACGAATTTTATCATCATCTGATGAACAACTACATAAAGAAACAACAAATATCAATGAAAGTAATATTGCAAATATCTTTTTCATTAAATCCCTTCTTGTGACATAATTTTTCCAGTTTATTATATCATATTCGTTATTTTTTTGTCAATTTTGATTGAAAAGTAAACCCCTTTTAGTGTTAAACTAAAAGGGGTTTTAGAATTAAAGATTATTATTTGCCAACAATATTATAATTGTTTTTAATAAATGAATTAACATAATTGAAGTTTGTACTACAACCACCATATAAATTAGTGCCTGTGTAATCGTTGTGTGTTACTATAAATCATAGGAAAGTCACCGAAAACAATATAAATATTTTTGAAATAAACATATTGAAATTGCAAAAAATTTAAATTATAATAAAAAAAGACTTGACTTGGAGTGTACTCTAAGTATTAATATATAGGAGATGAATTTCTATGACAATTAATGAAGTAAGCAAAACATATAATGTTACACCTGATACATTGAGATATTACGAAAAGGTTGGTATGATTCCTCCGGTTACAAGAACTGCCGGTGGTATTCGTGATTATCAAGAAGCAGATCTTGGATGGGTATCACTAGCATTATGTATGAGAAGTGCTGGTTTGCCTGTTGAAGCTATGATTGAATATGTGAAGCTATATAGACAAGGGGACAGCACAATTCCTGATAGACTTCATTTATTAGAAAAACAAAGAAATTCTTTACTTGAACAGAGGAAACAGATCGATGTTACCTTGAAAAGATTAAATTACAAAATCTCAAAGTATGAAGATGCTGTAAAAACAGGTGTTTTAAATTGGGATGATGAAAAGGAGAATTGTTGATGTATTTAGAAAAACTAAACGGACCTTCTGATGTTAAGAAAATGGATATTGATAGTCTAAATGTACTTGCATCAGAAATGAGAGATGCTTTATTACACAGACTTAGTATTCACGGTGGACACTTTGGACCTAATTTTGGTATGGTTGAAGCAACTATTGCTATGCATTATGTTTTCAATTCACCAATAGATCAGTTTGTATTTGATGTTTCTCACCAAACTTATTGTCACAAAATGCTGACAGGCAGACAGAATTCTTATTTATATGAAGAAAACTTTGATGATATTTCCGGCTATAGTAATCCAAAAGAAAGTGACCATGATTTCTTTGAAATCGGTCATACTTCAACTTCTGTTAGCTTAGCTTGTGGACTTGCTAAGGCCAGAGATGTAAAAGGCAAAAACTACAATGTAGTTGCAGTTATTGGTGACGGTTCGTTAAGTGGTGGTGAAGCACTTGAAGGACTTGACTTTGCCTCAGAACTTGAAAGCAATATTATTATTATTGTAAACGATAACGATATGTCTATTGCTGAGAATCATGGTGGTTTATATCAAAATCTAAAGTTACTTCGTGAAACTAACGGTAAAGCCGAATGTAACCTATTTAAGTCTATGGGACTTGACTATAAATTTGTTGCTGATGGTAACAATATTGAAGAAATGATTTCAGCTTTAAAAGAAGTTAAAGATACTACAAAGCCTACTGTAGTTCATATTGTTACAGAAAAGGGTAAGGGATATGCTTTAGCTGAAAAGAATAAAGAGGCATGGCATTGGTGTATGCCATTTGACCCTAAAACAGGTAAGTCTACTATTGATTTTGGTGACGCTAAAGATTATGGTGAAATTACTTGTGAAATGCTACTTGATAAGATGAAAGAGGACAAGACACTTGTAACTATCACATCAGCTACACCGGCAGTAATGGGCTTTACTAAGGATAAGAGAGATTTAGCCGGTAAGCAGTTTGTTGATGTTGGTATTGCTGAAGAACATGCAGTAGCACTTGCTTCCGGTATTGCAACAGGTGGTGGCAATGCAGTTTATGGTGTGTATAGTACATTTATCCAGAGAACATATGACCAAATTTCTCAGGATGTTTGTATCAATAACAGTCCTGTAACATTCCTTGTTTTCAGTGCATCTATCTATGGTATGAATGATGTTACTCACCTAGGCATTTATGATATTCCTATGTTATCTAACATTCCAAACCTAGTTTATTTAGCTCCTACAACTTTAGAAGATTACAAAGCTATGGTTGATTATGCTACTACACAGAATGAACACCCTGTGGCTATTAGAGTACCATATGATGTATTTAAGTCAGGTAAACCTCAGACTAAGGACTTTAGCAAACTTAATAAGTATGAAGTTGTATCAGAGGGTAATGATGTTGCAATTATTGCTTTAGGTTCATTCTTTGGTATTGGTGAAAAGGTAAAGAAAATGTTAGCTGATAGTAACATTAATGCAACACTTATTAACCCATACTTTATTACAGGTATAGATGATGAACTATTAGAAAGCCTAAAGGATAACCATAAGCTGGTTATCACTATTGAAGATGGTGTTCTTGATGGTGGTTTTGGTGAGAAGATTTCTCGTTTCTACGGTAATACTAATGTGAATACTATTAACTATGGTTACAAAAAGGAATTTTTAGACAGATATAATCCGGAAGATATTCTAAGAGAAAATAGAATTACTCCTGAACAGATTGTAGAAGATATTAAGAATTCTTTATAATCTTTTACAAATAATCCGATTTTTAAGGTGCAGTTAATTTAACTGCACCTTTTTTATATATAAAAAGATTACTATTTAATTACTATAATGCAGATTATTCATAAATACTTTTATAATTAGAAAAATTTATGAGCCATTTTAACAAAATATGAAATATTAGAAAATCTACTGTTGAAAAAATAAAAGTGCTTTGCTATAATACTAAATGGTTAGGATATGCTAACTTAATTTAGCTATTGCTAACTAAGGAGATAAGTGTGAGGTTTTATGAGATTTATAAAGGCTTTTAGTGTATTAATTTTAATAATTATGCTTGTTGGTTGCAGTAATGAAAATGAAGTGAATACTTCAAAAACTACATCTGCAACTACAGTTAATAATACTATTCCGGCATCAAAAGAATTTTTTGCTATGGATACTTATATGGAAGTCGATGCTTATGGAGATAATGGTGAAAAGGCTGTTGCTAAGGCAGAAAAGGAAGTTATTAAACTTGATAGCATTTTATCAACAGGTAAGTCAACAAGTGAAATCAGTAAATTAAATAAAAATAAAAAGCAAGTTGTATCTGCCGATACAATGTCACTTATTAAAGAGTCTATAAAAATTTCAAAAGAAACTAATAGTGCATTTAACCCAACAATTTATCCATTAATGGAGCTTTGGGGATTTACCACAAAGAATTATTATGTACCTAAAGATAATGAAATAAAACCATTACTTAATCATATGGATATTGATAATATTAAAATTGATGAAAGTAAAAATGAAGTATCTTTTAAAGATAGTAATATGAAAATTGATTTAGGTGCTATTGCCAAGGGATATACCTCATCAAAGATTATTGATATTTTTAAAGAGAATAATATCAAAAGTGGTATGGTAACTTTAGGTGGTAATGTTCAAGTTTTAGGTAAAAAGCCTGATGGTTCACTTTGGAAAGTTGGAATACAAAATCCAATTGGTGAAGATGAATATTTAGGTGTGTTACAAACATCAGATAAAGCAGTTATTACTTCCGGTGGATATGAAAGAAATTTCACTAAGAATGGTAAAATCTACCATCATATCTTAGATCCATCAAATGGTTATCCTTCAAACAATGGTCTTATATCAGTTACTATTATTTCAAGTGATGGTACTTTAGCTGATGCACTTTCAACATCACTGTTTGTTATGGGTAAAGATAAAGCAATTGATTTTTATAAAAAATCAAATTATAACTTTGATTTTATCCTTTATACAAGTGACAATAAGTTAATTATTTCTGATGGTGTCGAAGATATATTTTCTTCCGATTTGGATATTAAGGTGGTTAATAAATAATGAAAAATATATTTAAAAATATTTCTAAAATTAAATATATTCTTCCATTGTTAGTGTTAGTGGTTTGTGTTGCTTTTGCAGTAAATAGCTTTACAAATGGTAGTTTTAGTGCTGATTCTGTAAATAAAAGAGAAACCATTAATGTTGAAAATTCTACAACAAATTCAACTACCACTAGCTCTACCGGTAGTAATGCTATAACAACATCACCTTTACCAAGTGAAAGTGGAAATAATAATTCAACTTCAAACAGTGAAAAGGTAAAGAGTGTTTTACCTTTAACTTTAAATAGTAATCAAAAGTATAAAGACGGTACATATTACGGAACAGGTGTAGGTTTTAATGGAAACCTTACTGTAAAAGTAACTATTAAGAATGGTAAAATAGCAAATATAGAAATTGTAAAAACCGGTGATGGTGATGAGTATATTGCAAAAGCAAAAGGATTGTTAAAATCAATCTATGCTAAGCAAAATACAAATGTAGATACTGTTTCAGGTGCTACATATAGTTCTAATGGACTTATTGAAGCAGTTTCTAATGCACTTTCAAAAGCAGTTGTCAATAAAGATAATTCAAAAAGTTATGCAAATAACAATAAAAATACTAATAATATAGTAACCACAACAACACCAAAGAAATCTCCTACAAAGCCAAGTGTTCCAAATATGAATAATGCTACTTTCAAAGATGGCACATATATTGGTGTTGGTGAAGGTTATAGAGGTGATATAAAAGTTTCTGTTGTTATTAAGAACAGTAAAATCTATAAGATAAATATTCTTAGCACAGAAGATGATGAACAGTTTTTTTCAAAGGCAAGAAAATTAACTTCAAGTATTATCACTAAACAAACTGCTGATGTAGATACAGTTAGTGGTGCAACATTTAGTTCTAATGGCATAATAGAGGCTGTTTCAAATGCTTTACAAAAGGCCTATGTAAAGCAAACAACAACAGTTCCTACAACCACTATTACCACTACTACAAATAATTCAACTTCAACTACTTTACCTAGTAACCCAACAGTAAAACTTAAGTATGAAAATGGTACATATATGGCACAAGTTGTGTGTTATCCTAATGATAGCTTTGATTTTGAAGAATATACTTTATCATTAAAAATTTCTATTTTTGATGATGTTATAACTTCTATTGATGAAGTTATGGGTGTTGGTGATAACTACGATACTGCAAATGACTGGTATTTGAATAGAGCAGAAAGAGGTACAACAAAATACCCTAGTGTTGTTAAACAAATTCTTAATAAAAATTCTACTGATGTTGATACAGTTAGTGGTGCAACTTGTTCATCAAAAGCAATTATTGAAGCTGTTAATAAAGCACTTTTAATTGCAGAAGTTAAGGGAGATTAAAGTGAATTTTTGGTTTAAATTATTTAACTTTCTTTTATGTGTTTGTGTTATTGTTGGTTATAACTTTTTTGTTGATATTAATGCTAAAGATAACACAATAAAAGAATTAAATACAAAAGTATCATCATTAGAGAAACAAGTTGAATATGATGATAATTACATTGAAGATATTAAAACTAAAATTAATAAAAATAACGGTAAAGAGTCAAAAGTAGAAGAAACTACAACATCTTCTAAATATAAAGATGGCACATATGACGGTGAGGCTAAAGGTTTTGGTGGTAATATCAAAGTCAGCTTAACTGTTAAGAATGACATTATAACAGAAATTAATGTTATATCTGCCGATAAAGAAGACTCAAGCTATTTAGCTTCAGCAAAGAATATTATTAATACAATGCTTAACAAACAATCAACAGATGTTGATACAGTAAGTGGTGCAACATTTAGTTCAACAGGTATCAAAAATGCAGCAACTATTGCACTTAACAAAGCATTAAAGTAATGGAAGTAATATAATTTATGAAAAGTATTAAACTAACACCTAAAAAGAAAAAACAACTTAATATGTATGTTAGATTAGCAATTCAGATTTTATTCTTTCTATTGTTCCCATCTACATTTACAAGTGCCTTTAATGGTGTAAAATATATCTTTACCCAAATAGGTTTAGGCTCAAGTGTTGCACTTAATTCTTTCTTAGCTGTATTAATTGCATTATGTATTTATACAATAGTGTTTGGCAGATTTTTCTGTGGGTATGCTTGTGCTTTTGGTACAATGGGTGATTTGTTACATAAACTTTACCTTTTTATCTGTAAGAAGATGAAGAAAAAAACATTTAAACTCAATGATAAACTTTCTAAAGTACTAAGCTATTTAAAATATGCAGTACTGCTATTTATAGTTATTATGTATTTCTTAGCCTATTCATCCTATCTGCAAGGCAAAAGTCCATGGGATGTATTCTCAATGATAGTTTCATTTAACTTTAGATTTGACGGATATACAGTAGGCATAATTGCATTAGCAGTTATTATGGTTGGTATGTTCTTTATTAAGAGATTTTTCTGTAGATTTCTTTGTCCTATGGGAGCAGTTTTTTCACTACTACCATCACTGCCTTTTACTGCAGTAACCAGAAAGAGAGAAAATTGTATCAAAGGCTGTAAAGCTTGTAAAAATATTTGTCCTGCTAATATTGATATACCTGAAAGAGGTAAATGGAGTGTTAGTGGTGAGTGCTTCCAATGTGGTGAATGTATCTCAGTTTGTCCTAAGCAAAATACAGGTGTCTCAGAAAAAGTAAGAGGTAATGAGATTTGGTATGTACTTCTTAGAACAGTAATTCTTTTAGTTGTACTATATTTTATTGGTGTTTAATATGAAAAAGAGAGATATTATTCTTGTTGTTAGTTTACTTGTTGTTGCCGGTATTGTGTTTTTAGTTTTCAATATTAGTAACAAAAGTGGCAAAACAGTTGTTATAACAGAGAATGGCTCAACATATGGAACTTATAGTTTAAGTGAAAATAAAGAAATTGACATAAAAACTGATTTCGGACATAACAAAGTTGTTATTAAGGATGGCAAAGTCCATATGGAAGAGGCTGATTGTCCTGATAAATATTGTGTTGATAAAGGTAATATTTCAAAAACAAATGAAAGCTTAATTTGCCTACCACACAAATTAGTTGTAGAAATTACAGATGATGAAATTAAAAGTAATAATGATGATTTAGATGCAATAGTAAAGTAGGAAGTGATTTTTTGGTAAGGAAAACTGCAAAGATAGGAATGTTTATTGCACTTGCAATGATTTTTAGTTATATTGAAGCAATTATTCCTATTAATTTTGGAATACCGGGAATTAAACTTGGAATTGCGAATATTGTTGTAGTTACTTCCTTATATGTTCTTGGGTTTAAAGAAACTATCGGAATATCCCTAATTAGAATATTATTAATGGGAATTCTCTTTGGTAATGTGTTTTCATTAATATATAGTTTCTCAGGTGGTATTCTTAGTTTAATGGGAATGATAATTTGTAAGAAATTCAAGTTATTTTCCACAGTTGGTGTAAGTGTGGTTGGTGGTGTATTGCATAACCTAGGTCAGCTTATTGCTGCATCAATAGTTTTGAATAATTTAAGTATTGCTTATTATTTTTCTGTATTATTAGTTTCCGGTGTAGTGACAGGTTTTGTTATCGGTATTGTATCAACTAAGGTAATTAAAATATTAACTTCACCTAAAATGAAAGTTTTTAATTAGTCAATAAAAAATAGTTATAGGTTATAACTATTTTTTTTGAATAGAAGTTAGCGATTGCTAACAAAATATATTCAAGGAGGATTAAGAAATGGAAAAATCTACATTTCTAAAGAAAGCATCAGCTATTGCTATGGCTGGTATGATGACTGTTAGTGTTGGTCAAATGAGTATTTTTGCTGAAACAACTAACAGTGATGTTAATACCAAGGATTATACTTATGTATTTGCCGGATTAACATGGGATGAATATTGGAAATCTGAGGGTGTATATGTAGCAGATAATAACTGGACTGCATCTTCTGATGTTCTGGATTCACATAATGAATACGATAAGGGTGCTTTTGATGTTGTATCAAGAGCAACAACTAACCATGGACTACACAGAGGTAGTTTCCAGTGTAGTACAGATGTTGTTGCTGCAGATGCTGATGGTAACGAAAAGATATTTACTATTTCTTATTGGACTAAAGAAGACAATAAAACAGTTTTAGTTCTTAAAGACGGTAGCAAGATTACTGACTTTGCAAAGGGTAAGTTTACATATAATAATGTAGCATATACAATGGCACATTATTATGTAAAGGGTATGAAGTACATTCCTGTTGCAGTTAAGAATGACGATTTAGCTGACTTTGAAAGCAAATATACAGTTGTTAAGTCAGGTGAAGAAGTTAAGGGTGGTTTTACAGAAAATAACCTACAGTCATACAGTTTAACTGCTAACCTTGATGAAAATACAAATGGTTTAAAGTATGCTGAAAAGAATACTGACGGTACATACTCATTCTCACAGAGAAATGTTGGTACAACTTCAGGTATTGAAGGTGCCGAACTACAGAAAGCTGAAAATGTAAATATTGAAGTTAAAGACGGTGACGATGTAGGTTCATATGGTGAATACATTAGAGTTGACTTTAAGGGTGACGGATACGGTGCACTAGGTTCAAAGATGTATGCTGTTCGTTGGGATTACTACGGTGATGATAACTCATACAATAATAAGCTGGTATCATTCGGTACAAAGTTTGCTTCCGATAACTGGATGCATAAAGTAATGGGTATTCAATTAGGTTTAACAGATTCTTATAGATTTAAACTACCTGAAAATACAGACGGTACAGGCTATTGGAAAATAACAATTTATGCTCTAGGTTATGAAGATTACACAGTAAACTTCCGGATTACTGCCAATAACCTACCTGCACAGTCAACTGATGAATTAGATAAGACTGAACTACAGAAACTTGTTGATCAGGCTAATGCTCTAAATGAAAATGATTACACAGTTGACTCCTGGAAAGACCTAAAGACAGAACTTGATGAATCTGTTGATTTACTGGCTAATGCCAGAAATCAGGCTTCTATTAACGAACAGGTTAAGCATCTAACACTTGCTATTAACTCATTAGTTAAGAAAGAGGTACCAACTGAAACAACACCTACAGAAACAACTTCAACAGAAACAACACCTACTACAACAATTCCAACTACTACAAAGCCATCTACAACTACACCTACTAAGCCTCTAGTAAAGAAAACTACAGTTTCTCTAGCTAGAACTAACGGTTCAGTATATGTAAAGGGCAGAACTACTGTTAAGGCTACTGTAAAGAATGGTAAGGGTAAGACAACTTATAAGAGTAACAATACAGGAGTAGCTAAGGTTTCTTCAACCGGTGTAGTAACAGGTGTAAAGAAAGGTACTGCAGTAATTACAGTTACAAATAATAGAGTATCTAGAACTTTCAAAGTAACAGTTAAGAACCCAACACTTAACAGAACTACACTTAACCTAAAGGCTAAAAAGAACTATACTCTAAAAGTACAGGGCAAAATCGGCAAGGTAACTTTTAAGTCATCTAATACTAAGGTCGCTACTGTAAATGCTAAGGGTAAAGTAGTTGCTAAGAAAAAGGGTAATGCTACTATTACTGTAAAGGCAAACGGTATCACTCTAAAGTGTAAAGTAAAGGTTAAATAATTATTTAACAATACATATTTTAAGAACCACTAATGGACTATTCATTAGTGGTTCTTTTTTCGTTAAATGCTTTTATAACGGATGATATTGTAATTGAAAAATATTCTAATAACTTTTCTTTGCTACAATCCTTAGGATGCTGAGCAGTATTGATTATCATACCGGCAATACCATCGGTATAAAGGGAACAAAGAAATGTTCTGAAATCTTCTGTTAGTTCAATGCCTATACTTTCTTTTTTACTTTTAATAATAGATTGTACAACTTTCTTAATATCAGTACAGAAAAAACTTTTAAGTACATCTCTGCCTAAAGAATCATAAGCACAATTAATACAGTTTGTAATTAAAACTTCTGAAATCAAGAAAGAAGAAGTAAAAGAAGATAAGAAGACTAAAGAAGAACAAACTTTCTTCCAAAAGTTTATTAGTTTATTTACAGATTTATTTAATTAATAATGTTAACAATAATTTCAATATAGGTTGACATTATACAAAATATCAATTATAATCTCTTATAGAAAAGAGGTTGACAATAATGGATATTAAGAAGTTATCTAATGATATTATAAATGGCAAGAGATTAACTAGGGAAGATGACCTTTCATTTTTCAAGACCGTAGATTTAGATGAACTATGCAGTGGTGCTGATGAAATCAGAGAAAAGCTATGTGGTAATCATATAGATTTATGTTCTATCATCAATGGTCGTAGTGGTGGTTGTAGCGAGAACTGCAAGTTCTGTGCACAAAGTGCCCATCATCACACAAGTGTTGATAGATACAAATTCCTTGAACCTGAAGAAATTGTTAAGGATTGTGAATATCACTACAACAAAGGCGTACATAGATATTCTATTGTTACAGCAGGTAGAACTCTCGAGGGTGAAGATTTGGAAAAAGCTTGTAAAGCCTATAAAGAAATGCATGATAAATATGATATTTGTCTTTGTGCATCTCATGGTCTTGTAACTGAAGAAACTTTTAAAAAGTTAAAAGACAGTGGTGTAAGTATGTATCATGAAAATATTGAAACATCCAGAAGGAACTTTCCTAATGTATGCACAACTCACACTTTTGATGATAAAATCAATGGTATCAAAACTGCTCATAAAGTTGGTTTAACTGTATGTTCAGGTGGCATTATCGGAATGGGTGAAACCTTTGAAGATAGAATTGATATGGCTCTTACTTTAGCTGAACTTGATGTTGAGTCAATTCCTCTTAATTCACTTATTCCTATTAAGGGTACTTGTTACGAAGATTTACCAACACTTACTGAGGAAGAAATCTTGCGTACTGTTGCAATGTTTAGATTTATCAATCCTACTGCATATATCAGACTTGCAGCAGGTAGAACTTTAATGAGTAATTCCGGTGAAAAAGCATTCACTTCCGGTGCTAATGCTACTATTACCGGTGATATGCTAACTACTTCCGGTAATAATATTGATGAAGATAAAGCAATGCTAACTGATATGGGATTTTCTATTTAACATAGAACTTCATATTTCTTGACTAATCTTTCTACAACTTGTATAATTACTGTAGTATATAAATCATTTAGAGAGATTTGATTTTATGAAAATATATAGGTACAAGAAAATATTTTCAATATTTTTACTAACGTCTTTGTTGTTGCTGATTGTACCCATTACAACGCTCAATACAAATGCAAGTTCTAAAATTGACTTTTCTTTGTCTTGTGATTCTGTATATAAAAACAGACTTTTTAATGTAGACTTAATTGTTAACGGTAATGCTAATCTATCTGCATTTAGTGTGTCAATTACTTATGATTCTGAGTCTGTAGAATTTAGAAAAGTAGATTCACCTGATAAAGCATTTGATGTTAAGAAAAAGAATTCTAACGGCAAAGTAAATGCAATAGTACTATGTTCTTATGGATATAAGTTTAACGGTAAAGCAAAGATTATTTCCTTTAAATTTAAGTCAGTTGATACCGGTATAACTGATTTTGGTTTAGCTATTTCTGATCCTGTAGATAATAATGGCAATAAATTGTCAATAGGTTCAGTTTATGGTGCTGAAATGAAAATTGAAAAAAATAAAATCACTTCTAAAAGAATTAAAAGCAATAGTAGCAAGAGTTCCGGTAGAAGTAATAGCACAAGTAGCAAAACCTATGGCTCAAACAATTCTGTAAATGGAAAGGCTGATTCTGTAAAAGTTCCAAAGGTTAACTATGTTGGTGGTGACAGTAAAGAAAGTGCATCAACAACTTCTCCTATGGATAACGCCTATACAGATAATAGTGAACCAAAATCACTATTTGTTATGGGTGTATTAGTAACTTTAGGTGTTGTACTTATTATTTATATAGTCTATAATGTAGGTAGAGCCGGTAAAGAAAATAAAGATACTAAAACTGAAAAAGATAATAATGAAGAAGATAAGTAGAGGACTATAATTTTATAGTTCTCTTTTCTTGTTTGTAATTATAGAATATTTATGATATACTAAATGTGTATTGCTAGAAATTAATAAGGAATGATATATATGAGTGAAATGCAAAATATACAATGGTTTCCGGGTCATATGACCAAAACTAAAAGACAAATTCAAGCATCACTTAAACTAGTTGATGCTGTTGCTGAAATTATTGATGCAAGAATACCGGTAAGTAGCCGTAACCCTGACCTTGATTCAATTATTCAAAATAAGCCTAGAGTTGTTTTGATGAACAAATGTGATATGGCAGACCCATCATCTACCCAAAAGTGGATTAATTATTTTAAAAATACCGGCATTGTAGCTATTCCAATTGATTGCAAAACAGGTAGAGGTATCAACAAGTTTGTATCTTCTGTTAATGAGGTTCTTAAGGAAAAGATTGAAAAGCAAAAGGCAAAAGGACTTTTAAATCCTACAGTTAGAGTTATGATTGTTGGTATTCCTAATGTCGGTAAATCAACTTTCATCAATAGAATTTCTAAGAATAGAAAAGCTAAGGCTGAGGATAAACCGGGTGTAACAAGAGGTAATCAGTGGTTTACTATTAACAAAGGTTTTGAAGTTCTAGATACTCCGGGGGTATTGTGGCCAAAGTTTGAAGACAAAATTGTTGGTGAAAGACTAGCTTTTACAGGTGCAGTTAAAGACCAAATTATGGATACTGAACTTTTAGCTATGAGATTACTTGATTTCCTAAAGGTTGAGAAAAATCCAATATTTGTAGAAAGATTTAAACTACAAGATGAACCGATTGAAAATATTGAAAGTTATGAACTTCTCGAACTTATCGGCAGAAAAAGAGGTATGCTGATTTCAGGTGGCGAAATTGATACTGAAAGAGCTGCTATTATGCTACTTGATGAATATAGAAGTGCTAAACTTGGTAAATACACATTTGAATTACCGGAGAATTAATTATGGAATGGCTAAAATATGAAAATGAAGCCTTAGAAAAAGGCTATACAAATATTTGTGGAGTTGATGAAGCAGGTAGAGGACCATTAGCCGGACCTGTTTGTGCAGCAGCAGTAATTCTGCCTAAAGGTCATATTATTGATGGTGTCAATGACTCTAAGAAACTTACAGAAAAAAAGAGAGAAAAACTTTTTGATGTAATTATTGATGAATGTGTTTCTTATTCAATAGCTTTTGCTACAGTTGAAGAAATTGAAGAACTTAATATTCTTAATGCTACTATGCTTGCAATGCAAAGGGCAGTTGAAGGTCTTGATGTTAAGGCTGATTATGCTATGATAGACGGCAATAGACTTCCACCACTTAATATTCCGGCAGAATGTATTGTAAAAGGTGATGCAAATTCTATGTCAATTGCTGCTGCCTCAATCCTAGCAAAAGTAGCTAGAGACAGACTTTGTTTAAAGTATGATGAACTATATCCTGAATATGGTTTTGCTAAACATAAAGGATATGGCACAAAGTTACATAGAGAAATGATTTTAAAGTATGGACCTTGTGAAATTCACAGAAAAAGCTTTTTAAAGAAAATTTACAAAAATGCAAATAACTGAGAAAAGACAAATCGGTGATATTGGAGAGAAAGCATCTAGAAAATATCTAAAGAAAAATGGATATAAAATCATTGCAAAAAACTACAACACTAAGTATGGTGAAATTGATATTGTAGCAGAAGATAAGAATTACATTGTTTTTGTTGAAGTAAAAACAAGAAAAGAAAATTCTCTCTATGCACCGGTATTAGCAGTTACAAAGCAAAAACAAAATAAGCTGATGAAAACTGCTTATATATATCTTAAAGAATATCCAACAAATAAGAACATAAGATTTGATATAATAGAAGTTATCCATAATTCTAAAAAGGTTGTAAGTATCAATCATATAAAAAATGCATTTATGCAAGGAGGTAGTTATGGAAGTTTTTGATTTTCATTGTGATACCTTATATAAAAGTATGATGAATGATTTGCCACTTGATGCTGATATTTATGAATTTAAAATTTCTGATTTGCAAAAATCAAATAAATGGCATCAATGTATGGCAGTATGGACACCTGATGATAGAAATGAATTACCCTTACAGTTTAGGGATAAACCTCTTATAAAATATTTTATTGCAAGTGCCGAAAAACTTATTTCAGAATGTAAAAGACTTAAAATTCCTTTTAATGATATAAATGCAAATAAGTCATTGCACCTAACTGTAGAAAATTCTTCAATACTTGAAGATAACATTGAAAATATACAATTTCTCAAAAAGTATGGTGTAAAAGTTGCTACGCTAACTTGGAATGAAAGTAACTGTATCGGTGATGGTGTTCTTGCAAAAAATCCTATAGGTGCTACTACTTTCGGCAAAAAGGTAATTGATGAATATATAAAGAATAATATTGCCATTGATGTATCACATACAAGTGATAATTTGTTCTATGATATAGCATCAAGTAACCCAAAATATATACTTGCTACACATTCAAATTCAAGAGAAATTTGTAGTAACAAAAGGAATATTACAGATGAACAATTTGAATATATTAAAAGCAGAAATGGTGTTGTAGGACTTAACTTTCATAAATATTTTTTAAATGATAGTGACAGTTACAGTATAAAAGATATACTTAATCATGCATACCATTTTCTAAGTCTTGGTGGTGAAGATAACCTATGTATCGGTACGGATATGGATGGTTCAGACCTTGTTGATGGTTTTTCTTCATCAAGTGATTTTAAAAGGCTATATAATTCTTTTATAGAAAATAACTTCAAAAAATCTGTTGTGAACAAGATTTTTTTTGAAAATGGCGTGAAATTTTACGATAAACTTTGACATTTAGCACAATATAGTGTAGAATGTAAAATCGGAAATATGTACTGAAAGGAAGATAAAAATGTTATATAACAGTACTGAAAATAATAAAGAAGTTGTTTCTGCTGCTCAGGCTATTGCACAGGGTATCAGTAAAGACGGTGGTCTTTTTGTACCTCAGGAATTACCTAAGTACACAGAAGAAACTTTCAAATCTTTACTAGGTCTTTCATATAACGAAAGAGCAAAGATTGTGTTCTCTGATTTTCTAACAGATTTCACAGAAGAAGAAATTGCTGATTGTGTTGACAAGGCATATACAGTTGAGAAGTTTGGTTCAGAATGTCCTGCTCCTCTAGTTGCTAAGAAATACAACGGTAACGAAATCAACATTATGGAACTATGGCATGGTCCAACATGTGCATTTAAGGATATGGCACTTCAGATTCTTCCACATTTCCTAACTAAGTCATTAAAGAAAACTTATGATGGAAAAACTGCTGTTATTCTTGTTGCTACATCAGGTGATACAGGTAAGGCTGCTCTTGAAGGTTTCAAGGATGTTGACCACACTAAGATGATTGTATTCTATCCTGAAGACGGTGTTTCTCCAATGCAGAAGCGTCAGATGAACACTCAGAAGGGTAGTAATGTAAATGTTTGTGCAATCAAGGGTAACTTTGATGATGCTCAGACAGGTGTTAAAAAGATTTTCACTACTGATGAGATTGTTGAACTTCTACATAAGAACGATATGCTATTTAGTTCAGCTAACTCTATCAACTGGGGTAGATTACTTCCTCAAATTGTTTACTATATTTCTGCTTATTGTGATTTAGTAAACAGTAAGAAAATTAATATGGGTGACAAAATCAACATTGTTGTTCCAACAGGTAACTTTGGTAACATTCTAGCTGCTTACTATGCATATTGTATGGGTATGCCTGTTAACAAGTTTATTTGTGCATCTAACCAAAATAATGTTCTTACTGATTTTATCAATACAGGTGTTTACGACAAGAACAGACAGTTCTACGCAACTGCTTCTCCATCAATGGATATTCTTGTTTCAAGCAACCTTGAAAGACTACTTTACAAGTTCTCAGGTAATAATGATGAACTAGTTGCAAAGTGGATGAATCAGCTAAAGACTGAAGGTAAGTATGAAGTAACTGATGAAGTTAAGAAAGAAATTACTTCTAAGTTCTTTGGTGGTTTCTGTGACGATACAAATACAAAGGCTACAATTAAAGAACTATTTGATGAAGAAAAGTATCTATGCGATACTCATACATCAGTTGCTATTAATGTATATAATCAGTATGTAGAAAAGACAGGCGATAAAACACCTGTTGTTATTGCTTCTACTGCAAGTCCATATAAGTTCTCTCATTCTGTACTTGAAGCAGTAGCTCCTGAAGCTATCTGTGATGATGAGTTCACAATGGTTGATGAACTTAATAAGATTACAGGTGCTGAAGTACCAAAGCCAATTGCTGAACTAAAGAATCTAGAAGTTAGATTTAATAATGTAACAGAGGCTGATAAGATGCCTGAATATGTTAAGAACACATTAGGTATCTAATATGTCTTTATTTTGTATTGCTGACCTTCATTTATCTATCGGTGTTGATAAACCTATGGATATATTTGAAGGTTGGGACAATCATATAGAGAGATTGCTTAATAACTGGAACAGCATTGTAAAAGATGAAGATACAGTTATTGTAGCCGGTGACATTTGTTGGGCTCTTAAGCTTGATGAATGTTACAAAGACTTTGAGTTTATAAATAATAAACTTAAGGGAAATAAAATTTTCCTAAAAGGAAACCACGATTTATGGTGGGGAACTAAGAAGAAAGTAGATAACTACCTTGAAGAAAATAATTTTAACAAAATTAAGATTCTTTTTAATAATTCTTACAGGGTAGGTAACTATAACATCTGTGGTACTCGTGGATGGAATTTAGAAGTTGACAGTGCTGAGGATGAGAAGGTTCTTAACCGAGAACTTGGTAGATTAAAATTATCACTGGATAGTGTTGATAACGATTTAGAAACAATTGTTTTTCTTCATTATCCACCGGTATTCGGAAATCAGTGTTGTCAAGAAATATTTGATATACTACATAACTACAATATAAAAAAATGTTACTATGGTCACTTACATGGTCGTAAAATTACAAAGTATGCTTTTAATGGTGACTATGAAGATATTAAACTAAAGCTAATATCAAGCGACAGTGTAGCATTTACCCCCGTGCTAATTGCAAAATAATTTGATAAAAACTATGGAAATTATCAAAAGCTTATGTTATAATTGTCTAGTTATTTAGTCATAAACAGGAGGAAATATAAAATGAGTCTTAATAATTCAACAAAAACTAAAGAAAACACATACGAAGTAGAAGTATCTGTTGATGCTGAAACTTTTGCAAAAGCTTGTAACAAAGCATACAAGAAGCAGGTTAAGAACATCAATGTTCCTGGCTTTAGAAAAGGTAAAGCTCCTAAGCATATGATCGAAAAGATGTATGGCGAAGGTGTATTCTTTGAAGATGCAATGCAGGATTGTTACCCAGAAGCTCTTGATGCAGCTGCTAAGGAAGCAGAACTAAATGTTATTGCAGTTGAATCTCTTGAAGCTATGGATGCTTCAGAAAAAGATGGCTTTACTTTCAAGGCTACAGTTATCACATACCCTGAAATTGACATTAACGATTACAAGGGTATCACAGTTAAGAAGAAATCAACAAGAGTTACAAAGAAGCTTATTGATGAAGAAATTGAAGCTGTTCGTGACAGAAATAGCCGTATGGTAACTGTTGAAGACGGTGCTGTTGAAAATGGCGATATGGTTGTTATTGACTTTGAAGGTTTTAAGGACGGCGTTCCATTTGAAGGTGGTAAGGCTGAAAACTACAACCTAGCAATTGGTTCAGGCAACTTTATCCCAGGTTTTGAAGAACAGATTGTTGGTCACAAGACAGGTGAAGAATTCACTATCACAGTTAAGTTCCCTGAAGATTATCAGGCTGAAGAACTAAAGGGTGCAGATGCTGAATTCAAGATTAACCTACACGAAATCAAGAGAAAAGAACTTCCGGAACTTGATGATGAATTTGTTAAGGATGTAAGTGAAAAGGAAACTCTTGACGAATACAAAGAAGAAGTTAAGGAAACTGTTAAGAAGCGTCTAGAAACTGAACAGAAGAAGGATATCGAAGATCAGGTTATCACAAAGCTATGTGATGCAGTTGAAGGTGAAATCCCAGAACAGATGTATGACAATGCAGTTAACGAAATGATTCAGGAATTCGATATGCGTCTAAGAAGCCAGGGTATGGACTTTAACACATATATGAAGTATATGGGTGCAACTCCTGACACAATTAAGGAAATGTACAGACCTGACGCTGAAAAGAGAGTTAAGCTAAGACTTGCTCTTGAAAAGATTGCAGAAAAGGAAGCTATCGAAGTAACAGAAGCTGACCTAGATGCAGAATACACAAGACTAGCTGATCAGTACAATATGAAGGTTGAAGATGTTAAGAAAGCAATCAACGATGAAGCACTATCAGCTGACCTAAAGACTCAGAAGGCTATTGATCTTGCAGTAAACAGTGTAAAGGCTGAAAGCAAGAAGGCTGCTGAAGACAAAAAAGAAGACTAATTGAATAAATTTAGTCTATCTAACCTATTATTATAATTGAAAGGATTGATTAGAATGGCATTAGTACCATATGTCGTTGAACAAACAAATAGAGGCGAACGCTCCTATGATATTTTTTCAAGACTTTTAAACGATAGAATTATTATGTTAACAGAAGAGGTAAACAACCAGACTGCAAGTTTGGTTGTAGCCCAACTTCTATACCTAGAAGGTCAGGATCCAACAAAGGATATTAGCTTATATATTAATAGCCCTGGTGGTTCTGTTACTGATGGTATGTCAATTTACGATACAATGAATTACATTAAGTGTGATGTATCAACAATTTGTATGGGTATGGCTGCATCAATGGGTGCTTTCCTACTATCAGCAGGTGCAAAGGGCAAGAGATATGCTCTACCTAACAGTGATATTATGATTCACCAGCCAAGTGGTGGTGCTCAGGGTCAGGCAACTGATATGCTTATTCATACTCAGCACATTATCGACACAAAGAAGAAGTTAAACGTAATTCTTGCTGCCAATACTGGTCAACCATATGATGTAATTGCAAAGGATACTGAAAGAGATAACTTTATGACTGCTCAAGAAGCACTTGAATACGGTCTAATTGACAAGGTTATCACAAACAGATAAAAGGGGAATTAGTTAATGCCAAAGGACGAAAAAGAAATTTACTGTTCTTTCTGTGGTAAACCACAAGATATGGTTGGTAGAATAATATCTGGCAATGGTGTATATATTTGCGACCAATGTGTTGATTTGTGTATGCAAATATTAGAAGATGGTCTTGAACCTGTTAAAGACCAAAAGAAAGATATTGAAATTCCACAGCTTCTTAAACCACAGGAAATTAAGGATGTGCTAGATCAGTATGTTATTGGTCAAGATAGAGCAAAGGTTACTTTAAGTGTAGCAGTTTATAACCACTATAAGAGAGTATTTTCCCTTGATGATGATGTAGAATTTGCTAAGAGTAATGTGCTTTTACTTGGTCCAACCGGTGTGGGAAAAACACTTCTTGCACAAACCTTAGCAAAAACACTTGATGTTCCTTTTGCTATTGCTGATGCAACCACATTGACAGAAGCCGGATATGTTGGTGAAGATGTTGAGAACATTCTTCTAAAACTTATTCAAGCTGCTGATTACGATATAGAAAAGGCTGAGCGTGGCATTATCTATATTGATGAAATTGATAAGATTTCTCGTAAGTCTGAAAACCCATCAATCACCAGAGATGTTAGTGGTGAAGGTGTTCAGCAGGCTTTACTTAAAATTATTGAAGGCACAGTTTCTAATGTTCCACCTCAGGGTGGCAGAAAGCATCCTCAACAAGAATTTATACAGATAAATACTAAGAACATTTTATTTATTTGTGGTGGTGCTTTTGAGGGACTGGAAAAAATTGTTGAGAAGAGAATGAACTCCTCAGTACTTGGCTTTGGTGGCACAATCAGAAGCCGTAAAGAACTTGACAGTACAGATTGGATGAAAGATGTTGTAGCTCATGACCTTGTTAAGTTTGGTATAATTCCTGAACTTGTTGGTCGTATTCCTGTTATTACATCACTTTCAGGTCTTGACGAAGATGCTCTAGTCAGAATTTTAACTGAACCTAAGAATTCAATTGTCAACCAGTACAAGAAGCTGTTTGAACTGGATGATGTTGATCTTGAATTTACTGATGATGCTCTACTTGCAGTAGCTAAGATTGCTAAGGAGCAAAATACCGGTGCAAGAGGTTTGCGTGGTATTCTTGAAAATGTTCTTACTGATTTAATGTTTACAACTCCATCAGACGAAACAATTAAAAAGATTGTTATTAATGCTGATGTTGTAAATGGTAAGGCAAAGCCAAAGATTACAAGACGCAGAACTAAGAAAAAGCAACCAATAATTATGGATGAAGAATCCAATCCAACAGCTTAAATAAACATACGAAATAGCTGTACTCTTTGGGTACAGCTATTTTTGAATTGAGTGATTATATGAACGATACACCTAATATTGTTGAATTACCGGTTCTACCACTAAAGGGATTAGTTGTATTTCCGGATATGATTCTACATTTTGATGTAGGTCGAAAGCGTAGTAAAGCTGCCATAGAAGCTGCTATGCTTAATAACCAAGAAATTTTTGTAACCACACAAAAGCTAACTTCTGTAAATAGACCAAAACTTGATGATGTTTACAAAGTTGGTGTTATTTGCAACATTACCCAAATAGTAAATCAACAAGAAGATATTATAAGAGTTACTATTCAAGGTAAATATCGTGGTATTTTAAAAGAGATTACAACAGATACAAATTGCTTATTTGCTAAAGTAGAAGAAGTTCCTAGAAGTGTAATTACCGACAGTGAAAAAGGTGATGCTTTAGTAAGAGCAGCAAAAAATGTATTTGAACAATATATATCTATTACACCTAGTTTTTCAACTGATTATCTTTATAAACTAAGTCTTTGTAAAGATGCCTCTGAAATTGCTGATTTTATAGCTAGTAATATTATTACCGACTATACAAACAAACAGACAATTCTAAATATCTTTGATGTTGAAAAAAGGCTGGAAGCCTTAATTGAATTACTGTTGGAGGAAATCAATGTTATTGAAATTGAAAATGACATTGTTGAAAAAGCCAGACAGAATATAGAGAAAAATCAAAGAGATTATTTTCTAAGGGAACAACTTGCAGTAATTCAAGAAGAGCTGGGTGAACAGGACAATCCTGAATCTGAATCAGAAGAATATAAAAAGAAAATTTTAGATTTACACCTTGATGAAGAAATTGAAAAGACTTTATTAAAAGAATGTACTAAACTTAAGAAAATGGGTTATTCAAATCAAGAAGCTACTGTAATTCGTACATATCTTGATACTTGTCTTGACTTGCCATGGAATAAGTTTACAATTGATAAACTTGAAATACATAAAGTAAGAAAGTCTTTAGATAAAGAACATTATGGTCTAAATAAGGTTAAAGATAGAATTATTGAACAACTTGCAGTTAAAATTCTTAATCGTAAAAACAATTCACATATCATTTGCTTAGTTGGGCCTCCCGGTGTTGGTAAAACTTCTATTGCACAGTCTATTGCTAAAGCTATTGGCAAGAATAGTGCAAGAATTGCCCTTGGTGGTATTCATGATGAAGCAGAAATCAGAGGTCATAGAAAGACATATATAGGTTCTATGCCAGGTAGAATTATCAATGCAATGAGAAGTGCAAAGAGTATGAATCCTTTGATTATTCTTGATGAAGTTGACAAGCTTGGACAAGACTACAAAGGTGACCCAACATCAGCTTTACTTGAAGTTCTTGACAGTGAACAGAACAGTACATTTGTTGACCATTACTTAGAAATTCCTTTTGATTTATCCAATGTAATGTTTATCACAACTGCAAATGACTTGTCACTTATCCCTGCACCATTAAGGGATAGAATGGATATTATTGAACTTCCATCTTATACAAGAGAAGAAAAGCTGAATATAGCTAAAAAACATTTGATTAAGAAACAACTTGAATTAAATGGCCTTGATAAAACACAGTTCAAGATTACCCCTAAGGGTATTTATTCATTAATTGATTACTATACAAGAGAAGCAGGTGTTCGTTCATTAGAAAGAACTATTGCTTCCTTAATGAGAAAATCAGCAGTTAAAATACTTATGGAAGAAGTTGACTCGGTTTCTATCACAGATAAGAATGTTCAAGAATTCTTAGGTGCTTATAAATTTACTGATGACACTAAGAGTAAACGCAATGAAGTTGGCGTTGTAAATGGATTGGCTTGGACTTCTGTTGGTGGTACATTGTTACCTATAGAAGTTGCATTAATGCCGGGCAAAGGCAATATTCAGTTAACAGGTTCATTAGGTGAAGTAATGCAAGAATCAGCAAAGATTGCTATTACTTGTATCCGTACTATGAGTGAAAAGTACATAATCAATAATGATTTTTATAGGAAAAATGACATCCATCTTCATGCCCCGGAAGGTGCAGTTCCAAAAGATGGACCATCAGCCGGTGTAACAATGGCAACTGCTATTTTCTCAGCATTAACTAATATGCTTGTAAGAAGTGATGTTGCTATGACGGGTGAAATTACTTTAAGAGGTAAAGTTCTTCCAATAGGTGGACTTAGAGAGAAAAGTATGGCAGCCTATAGAAATGGTATGAAAACTGTTATCATTCCTTATGACAACATTAAAGACCTTGAAGAAGTTGATGATGTAGTTAAAGAAAAGGTTGAATTTAAACCTGTTAAACATATAACAGAGGTTTTAGAAATTGCAATTTGCAATTATAATAAATCATTTGCAAAAAGTACTGGTACATCTGTTAAAGATGGCCTAGTTAATGCAATTAGACAGTAGGAGGTAATTATGACTTTTAATAGTGCAGAATTTGAATTCGCTTGTGGTACAAGCAGTCAGTTACCTCAGTCAACTAAACCTGAAGTTATTTTTTCCGGCAAAAGTAATGTTGGTAAGTCATCACTTATTAATAAACTTTGTGGTAGAAAGGCTTTGGCTAGAATTAGCTCAAAGCCAGGTAAAACTGCAACAATTAACTTTTTTGATGTTGATGATTTTCATCTTGTGGATTTACCGGGTTATGGTTATGCAAAGGTAAGTAAAGCTGAAAAACAAAGATGGGCAGAACTAATGGAAGGCTATTTTGACCAAGAAAGAGCATTTTGCCTAGTTGTTCAGTTACTTGATATGCGACATAAACCAACTCAAGATGATATTGGTATGATTAGTTTTTTACACAATTCTGGTTTGCCATATATTGTGGTTCTTACAAAGCTGGATAAACTAAAGAAATCAGAAGTTAATAAGAATTTAGCTATGATTGGGGAAACTCTAAAAGAGTTTGATGATATAAGATTATTTCCATTTTCAGCACAAACAGGGGAAGGTGCCGAGTCAATAATCGGTGTTATTAATGAAAGTGTTGAGGAATACTTAAAAGATTCAGAGGAGGAATAAAAATGGAGAAGAAGCCATTTATTACTTTGGAACAGGCTAAGGATATTATTAAGGACATTCCTACACCATTCCATATTTATGACGAAAAGGGTATTAGAGAAAATGCTAGAGCACTTAACAAGGCTTTTAGTTGGAACAAAGGTTATAAGGAATATTTTGCAGTAAAAGCTACTCCTAACCCATATCTAATGAAGATTTTACAAGAAGAGGGTTGTGGTATGGACTGCTCTTCTTATACAGAACTTGAACTATGTGAGGCTTGTGGTATCACAGGTAGTGACATTATGTTTAGTTCAAATGTTACACCTGTACAGGATATGAAAAAGGCTTATGAACTAGGTGCTAACATTAACCTTGATGATTTAACTCATGTGGAGTTTATCAAAAAGGTTTGTGGTGTTCCAAAGACAATTTGTTGCAGATACAATCCCGGTGGTGTTTTCAAACTAGCTGACAGTGAAGAAAAAGTTCAGGTTATGGATACTCCCGGTGACTCAAAGTATGGTATGAGTGAAGAACAAATGGTTGAAGCATTTACTGAACTTAAAAAGGCCGGTGCTGAAGAATTTGGTATTCACGCATTTTTAGCATCAAATACAGTTTCAAATGAATATTATCCTGAACTAGCCGGTATTCTATTTAACCTAGCAGTTAGACTACACAAGAAAACAGGTGTACATATTAAGTTTATCAACCTTTCAGGTGGTGTTGGTGTAGATTATAAACCTGAACAGCCAAAGAACGACATTGCTATTATCGGTGAAGGTGTTAGAAAAAAATTTGAAGAAATCCTTGTTCCTGAGGGAATGGATGATGTAGAAATCTACACAGAACTTGGTAGATATATGCTTGCTCCATATGGTGCTTTGGTTGCTACTGCAATTCATGAAAAGCATATTTATAAGGAATATATTGGTCTTGATGCTTGTGCAGCAAACCTAATGCGTCCTGCAATGTATGGTTCTTATCACCATATTACTGTTCTTGGTAAAGAGAATGAACCTTGTGACCACAAGTATGATGTTACTGGTGGCTTATGCGAAAATAACGATAAATTCGCTATTGACAGAATGTTACCAAAGATTGATATGGGCGACATTATCTATATTCATGATGCCGGTGCTCATGGTTTCTCAATGGGTTACAACTACAATGGTAAGCTAAGAAGTGCAGAGGTACTACTAAAGGAAGATGGCTCACATAAGCTAATTAGAAGAGCAGAAACTCCAGGTGACTACTTTGCTACTTTTGATTTTTCTGATGACTTTAAGTTACCAAAGGACTAATTTTTAATTAAGCAATTTTCAGAGATTATGATTATTTTCATAATCTCTGTTTTTTTAAAGAGGTGTATTATGTTAAGACAAATACAGTATTTTCATTGAGTGATAAAGGTGCTTTCATTACAGATACTGATTTTATGTGTGATGGTGGTGCTACTGCCAGTTATTATTATGGTCCATTAAGACCTTGATTTCTTAATAATCTTATTACCGACTGCAGAAAAGTAGTCGGTATTTTTATATTTGTACAAAATTAATTATATTATAGTGAATGTTTAGTGAAAATTATGTGTACAACCCTTGATTTACTTGACTTTTATACAAATTAGTGTTATACTTCTTAATAGTTCGCTACCGAACTAAGAGGTATTATATGGAAGCAAATGAACTGTTGTCTGTTGCTAGACAGATTAAAAAATTAATTAATAAAAAAATGGAACCGGTTTTAGCCGATTGCGAATTAAAACCTATTGAGGTTGATATATTGGTGTTCTTATATAATCACCCATATGTGGATACTTCAAAGGAAATAATGAAGATATTTCATTTATCCAAAGCTCATATTTCTCATTCTTTGGATAACCTAAGAGAGAATGGTTATATTCGTCTTGCTGAGGACAGTAAAGACCACAGAATAATGCATATTATTATCGAAAAAAGAGCAATGGATATAATAGATAAAGTTGATAAAGTGTATTGTAATTGTAAAAATGTAATTCAAAAAGAAATCACAAAAGATGAAATTTCTGTACTTAAATCTATAATACACAAAATTAATGACAATGTAGAAAAGGAACTTAACTCATAGTTCTTTATACGAAGGGAGTTATTTATGGATAAGCTACTTAATTATGCAAAAAGCAATGTTGATTTGTGTGTTACTCATGACTCAATCAACAAAGGTTTATATGCAGAGTATGGTGTAAAAAAAGGCTTAAGAGATGAAAACGGTCAAGGTGTTCTAACAGGACTTACAAATATATCTCAAATTACTGCCTTTAAATATATTGATGGAGTAAAGACACCTTGTGATGGTGAACTTCTTTATCGTGGATATAATGTTCAAGATATTGTAAATGGCTCAACAGGTAAGAAGTTTATTTTTGAAGAGGGTGCATATCTTCTATTATTTGGTGAACTTCCAACAGAAAGTCAGTTAAGCAAATTCAAAATTGCTCTTTCTGACGGTATGGAACTACCAACTAATTTTACTCGTGATGTAATTATGAAAGCTCCTACTGCTGACATTATGAACTCAATGACTAGAAGTATTCTTACTTTAGCATCATATGATAAAGATAAGGACAACCTTGAACTTTCCAATGTATTGAGACAATGTATGATGCTTATTAGTACATTCCCAATGATGGCAGCATATGCGTATCACGCATATAACCACTACGAAAATAACGGTAGTATGTATATTCATAGACCTGATCCTGAACTTTCTATTGCTGAGAACTTTCTTCGTATGATTAGACCGGATCAAAAATATACAGAACTTGAAGCAAGAGTTCTTGATATTGCTTTACTACTTCATATGGAACATGGTGGTGGTAATAACTCAACCTTTACAACAAGAGTTGTTACTTCTTCAGGTTCAGATACATATTCAGCTATTGCTGCTGCTATGTCATCACTAAAAGGTAAGAAGCATGGTGGTGCTAACATTATGGTTATGAATATGATTGATGATATTCGTCATCATGTATCTGATTTCTATGATGAAGATGAAATTGAAAATTATCTAAAAAAGATTCTTAATAAAGAAACATTTGATAAGCAAGGTCTTATCTATGGTATGGGTCATGCAGTTTATTCATTATCTGACCCAAGAGAAAAAGTATTTAAGAGATTTGTTGAACAGCTTGCAGAAGAAAAGCATCGCAATGATGATATGACTTTATATAACAACATTGAAAAATTAGCACCAAAGGTTATTTCTGAAAAGAGAAAGATTTACAAAGGTGTTAGTCCTAATGTTGACTTCTACAGTGGCTTTGTTTACGATATGCTGGGTATTCCTAAGGAACTATACACACCGTTGTTTGCAATTGCAAGAATAGTTGGTTGGAGTGCTCACCGTATTGAGGAACTTGTAACTACTGATAAGATTATCAGACCTGCATACAAGAGCCTTGTAACAAATAGAGATTATGTAAAAAGAGAGGACAGATGTAATTGAGTAGTATCCAAGAAGATTTCTTTCTAAGAAGTATTAATATTGACAATATATTCAAAACTTTTGAAAAAGCTGATTATCTATTTTTATATAGCATAAAGCATTGTATGGAAAATTCAGAAATTGAAGATGGTGTTTATCTTTCTGATTTAGCAGAATATATGAATATGCCTATTACTGATATTTCCAAGGCAATAAAAAAGCTTCAGCAGAAAGGTTATGTTGATTGGCATACCGATGACAAAAAAGAAAGAACATATATCACTCCTACAACTAAGGCAGTTTCTGAAATGCACAGTCAGAAAGAAAGTTTAGTAAGTGCTTATAGCAAGATTATTGCTAATATTGATGGAGAAGATTTAAAAACTACTATTGATACACTTGCTAAAATCAGAAAAATTTTAGGTGAATAAATAATTAAAGGTCTGTAAAAATACAGACCTTTCAGCATGTTGAAAAAGTCCAGCTCTCGCTGGGCTTTTGTTGTTTATGGTGGTATAATAAAGATGGTGATGAAGATGTTAGAAAAGAGAGTAAAAAGAAAATAAAGAACTTACAAAAACTACTAGTAGAATTTTTGTACAGTATATATTAATTTATTAAGGTAGGTGGTATTATAGATACAATCAATATAATTAACTATTCCATTATGCTTTTATTCTTTGTTTATTATGCTTATCAATTCTTGTATATTCCTATTTCTTTCTAGTTTCAAACAATAAGTAACACAAAGACTATGATGGTCTAAAGGCTACTTGCAAGTCCTAGGTAAGTATGGTAAAAGACTTTTTAAGTGCACATTAAAAGGTAAATTCTCAGCCTTTGATATGTTGATGAATATTACACCGGCTAATGTTCTTTCATGGGTTAGCATAATTGTTAATATATTAGCTATAGTAGTTAGTATAATTAAAAGTGATAGCGTATCAACAATCTTATTATCACTTGGACAAAGTGCATTGAATCTGTATTTAACAATGTTCTTTATTGATGCTATCACAACAATAACAGAATGGAAGAAAATTTGTTGTAGTAACATAAAGAAAGTTCTGTATGCATTTACATTTCCAATATTTAGGATTACATATATTCCGATTTCTGTAATTGCTCCATTTACTAAATCTGAATGGAAACCTATCAATCATAATAAGTCACTTATACTTAATGACCTAAAGAGTTTTAGAAAGGATGTTGAGTTAAATTGAAAACTGACGATCATCTATTATTGGGTAAATACCTACTTAATATGAAGAAGATTAAGTTATCACTTTTAAAAGAAAAGTGGTTTCTTATTGGATGTGTTGAACCAGACTATAATCCATTTACATATATCAGAGGTTCAATAAAGCACAAATTACTTCATGGTCACAATGCTCCAAATTGCAAGAAACACATTGACAGAATTGTTGAAAAACTTTCTTGCACTACAATATCAACACCATATCAATGGTTCTTATTAGGTACAGCAGTACATTATATTGCAGATTGTTTTACATTTGCACATAATGCATTCTTTACCGGTGGTATGGCACAACATATGAAGTATGAAATGCGTTTGCAACCTATATTCCATAACTTTGTTAATGAACTAAAAGAACCACAAAATAAATACAAAACTTATTACTTTAATCTATCTTTCTATCACAAAATGTATCAGAATGAAAATCGTTCATTCTTGACAGACTGTAAGTATATTGTTTCTTCTACAGAAAAGTTACTAGACAGTTTAGAACTTGTAAAAGATGAAGTGCCACTTCTTTCAACACAAATTAACTTAGCAAAATAATAATTGAAATAAGGTGAAATAATGTTAGATACAATACAAAATATAGACTTTGCAATATTACATTGGATACATAACAAATTACAATGTAACTTCTTAGATTTTATTATGCCTAAGATAACTGCACTGGGTAGTAGTGGTGCAATATGGATTGTAGTTGCAATAGCATTTTTAATATCTAAGAAATATCGTAAATATGGAATTATCCTTGCTATAGGATTAATAATGAGTTTATTAATCGGCAATTTACTGTTAAAACCACTGGTAGCAAGACCTAGACCTTGTTGGATTGAAAGTAATTTTCCTTTATTAGTCAGCAATCCTACAGATTATTCTTTTCCATCAGGTCACACTTTAGCATCAACTATTAGTGCAGTAATAATCACATATGCTGATAAGAAATTCGGAATTATAGCAATCATTCTAGCAACTCTAATTGCTTTTTCAAGACTATACTTATTTGTTCATTTTCCAAGTGATGTATTTGCTGCAATAGTTTTAGGTGTAATCATAGGTTTATTTGCTATATTTGTATTTAACTTTGTAACACATATTATAAAGAGAAAACTAAATAAATAAAATTAAGGTCATAGTTTTCTATGACCTTTTTGTTTAATATGTAAAAATAATTTGGTATATTGTTATATATCTTGTTCAAATCTTTGTAAGAAATAAGACTAATAATAATCATATATAAATCACATATAAATTAAGACTTTGACAACTTGTCAAAGCCTTAATTTATGCTTTGTGACCAATGCATTATTATGCTTTGACCTTTTTTATTCTCTTAATTTTGCCATTAATACTAGGTCACTGTTATCCAATACACCATCATTATTTATGTCACATGCTATCATTGCTTCATCAGTCAATCCTTCTAATCCAAGTAAGAAGTTCATATATGTATCAGTATCTTTACTGTTCACTGTACCTGTACAATTAACATCACCTTTAATTATGAAAGTTCTCTCTACAACTTCATTATTTCCTGTAAATCTAACAATCATTCCTGTACCGATTTTACCACTTGAAACTACACTGCCATTCTTAATGAAAGCAATATCATAACCATCATAACTAACATTTTTCTTAAATGTTGCAATAGTTGTGTTAGGGCTTACACCGGTAATGTATTTATCACCTATAGTATATACATTAGTATAAATACCATATGTTTTAGTATTATTATTTTCAATTGTCTTAGTAGTATTTGCTTTTTTACTTTTTAATTCACCGGTTTTTACAATATAAATATCGTTTCCTTTGGTTACGATAATTCTATCCTTATAACCATACAAATATTCAATATTAAAATTGAAAGAATATTCTTTATTAGTTGAACTACTAAAATCAGAATATATTATTTTATTACCACTTGCTTTTGCAATTCCTTGTGACAATAAAGCAGTCTTGTTATCTTTGTAACTACCATATTCATTGGTATTGAATAATGAATACACTTTTCCGTTACCACAATAATATTCATCATTAACCATTGACATAGGGAATATGCTGTAATCATTTGATGTTGAATAAATAGTATTACCTTTAATATAACACAGTCCATAAGAGGTTAATACAAATTGATAAGTGCCGTTTGTCGTATCAATTTGATTAATGTTACTATCAAATTTATATGTATTTACAGGATTACCTTTAGAATTAAATTTATGTAACAAAGACCTATTATTGAAATCAACAAAATAATAGTTATTACTTTTATCTACAGAACAAAGTGTCCATCTAGTTTTTGTGCCATCATTCATAGTTATAGTTTCATACTTACCACTATTATAATTAAATTTTACAACACCTATTTTACCATTATTACTATCGGAAAAGAAATGAAAATAACTACCGGTAAAATTACACTTTGTAATTTCAGCATCCGTTTTAATTGTGCTGTAACCATAACCTATTTTATTAACAACAGCAATTCTATCCTTTACACTAACAATATAGTCATTCTTACTGTCAGCAAAGTAATATAACTTACTGTTATTTAGGAATTTATAACTTGTCCTTGTAACACAATTAGCACTAAAGCAACTTGTTAGTATTAATAATAAAGTAATTAGGATTAATAATATGCGTTTCATACAAAACACCAACATATCTACAAAATATTATATTTAGATTATACAATAACATTTTGATATATTGTTGATTTGGTAATTAACTTTCACATATTTTTTATTTATGCAAAAGAACTATGAAAAATTTATAAAAATATTCTAATTGTATAAGTATTTGCAATAACTTATAATTGCAATAATATGATATTATGTGGTTTTTGTAAATAATTTCATATATGAATATTTTTAGATAATTTTCTCATATCAATATATAGCAAAAGCCACAACCTAAGTTGTGGCTTTAATAAGAATAATATTTATGTAAAGAATAATAAAAAATAAAGGCAAATATAAATTTTAATTAAGATACAACTTCTTCAATATGATAATAAACCCTTGTTCTTCGTTTACTTACTAACTTTGAATAATGAGATATTTTACCTTCATTTTCAAGTTTATAAATAACGGCATAAATAGTATTTTGTGAGATTGATAAATAATTATCAGAATATTCCTTAATACGCTTAACAATTTCATAGGCATAACTGTCGTGGTCATTAATAATAGCAATATCAATAATTCAGTAATGCCACTAAAAAGTTATTTTTGTTTCCCATAACATCACCACTTTTTTATTCTAGTAACATTATTACACATTAGCATTATAATATCAATATTTTATTTTTTAAGATATTATTGACAAATTATAACATATAGTGATATAATTATGAACATAAGTTAATTGTTATTTTTATTATTTTTATGCAATTGTCACCTTAATATTTGTTTGGAGATGTTAAAATGAAAAAAATATTGTTATTATTTCTTACCTTTACATTAGTAATATCCGTCTTTTCCGGATGTGGTAAAGATAGTAGTAAAAGCAAAAAGGTTGAGAGTAATAAAATAAATTATTCTGATACATATGTCTTTGGTCAAGATATGCAAAACAATCTATTTAATCAAGAATATAATAATATTTGTGAAAGCAAAGATAGTTATTATTACCTTGAAAGTGGTTTTGTTTATGTAATTGATAAAAAAAGTCATAAATGTCAACCTTTATGCAACAAAACCGATTGCCTTCACGATAAAGAAACATCTGATGATAAAATAAAAAAGTGTAATGCTTTCTTTGGTTCTGCTATGTGTGATAATATAGCTTATTATATGAATAATCTTTATTACATTAATAGTATAACAATAAAAGATGATGAAGGTGAACATTCGGTATATGATTTTTACAAATCATCACTTGATGGAACTACTAAAGAAAAGTTAATGACTTTAAAGAATGATTGTTTGTATACCTTTACTGTTCATCGTGGTTATATTTATTATAGTTGTGAAAATAATGATAGCGACTCGCTGGGACGATGTTTATATAGAATCCCTGTGAACTGCGATCAAAAACAAATTGAAGAAGTGCTTAAGTATTACAAATATCCTGAAAGTACTGTAGAAAATTATTATTTCTATGGTAATAATATTTATCTAAAAATACTCTCAAGTAACAATAATAAGTATTACTTTATCAAATATAATTTAGATAATGGTAAATGGAAAGACCTTAATAAGAACTTGAAAGTGACTGTAGACGACTTTGTAATTTTTAACGATAAAATCGTATTCTGTGATGATTCATATACTAAGTTATATGAGTGTGATTTAAACGGTAATGGTAAGAAAAAAATTCTAAATATGCCTAAGCCTGATGTTAAGAAAGAGAAATATTATCATCCTCATACTGATGGTAGGTATTTAATTGTTACATCTGCAAGTGCATCACCAAATGACAAATTTATATACTATGATAAAAACTACAAACCGGTTGGTACATACAAAATGCCATTTGCATTCTCTCCACTAGGTATTTGTGGTAGTAATGCTTTTATCTATAAAGCTGATGACGGTTCACTTTATTATATAGATATGACAAAACTTTCTGACAAAAATAAAGCTGAAAAAGTATATAAATTAAGTCCTGACCAGTAATATTTAAATCTGTTCTATTACAAAGATAGTTTCACTATTGACAAAATATAGCAAACAGTAATATAATTTAAACATAAGTTAATTTAAATTTGGTTGCTACAACAATTGTTAACTTAATAAATTACTGTTTGCTATAGGTGAATGAAATGAAAAAATTTTTAGTGTTATTTCTTATGTTAATTTTATCAATTCCTACGCTTAGTGGCTGTGGTAACAATTCTAATAAGATAAGCTATGCAAATAAATATGTCTTTGGACAAGATACCCAAGAATACTGTATAGAAACACAGGGTGTTGCTAATTTGGCAGAAAGCAAAGATTGTTATTACTATGTAAATTCAGAAAATAGTTTTTTATATGTAATAGACAAGAAAACAAGGAAATGTATGCCTCTTTGTAACAAAACCAATTGCCTACATGATAAAGAAACTTCTCCTAAAAAGTGTAACGCTTATATTTCTTCATCTTCAGGACAAGTGATTTATTATGATGATAATTTGTATTATACTTCTGAGAGAGAATCTACTGACAAAGATGGGGTTGTTCATTTTGTTACAGATATAGTATGTTCAAGCCTTGACGGTTCAACTAAGAAAACTATATATTCTACTGAAAAGTATAACATTTATAATTTCAAAATTCATAGAGGTTATATATACGCTAATTTAATTTTAATCGGCAAAAACGGTGCTGAAAGTTATGATGCATCATTATATAAAATTCCACTTAAGGAAAATTCTAAAGAAACAGAATTCTTACCCTTTAAAAAATACTACGATAAAAAGAAAATCAGTGTAACTGATATGCGTTTTTACGGAAATAATCTAATACTAGAATTTAATAAATTTCTTGGTAATGATGATGGTTACAATATTTTAGTTAACTATGATTTAAAAACTGATAAATGGATAAATCTTAACAAGAAAATTAAAGATAATGTAGATTCATTCATCACAGTTTGTAATGGAAATATTTATTATTCTATTGACAATAAAGTTTACTGTTGCGATTTAAACGGCAACAATATTAAATGTACATTTGATAATTCTAAAAAACAAATTAAGCAGGTTAACGGTTTAAAATATTTTGACCCATATTCAAATGATGGCAAAAATGTAATTATAAGCGTATCTGATGATAAGGATGTATCAAAGAATGTTATTTTCTATAATACTGAAACCGATAAAACTGAAATAAAACATATTCCATCTGAAATGGGCGTTAGAGTAGGTGGAGATGAAAACTCTCTAATTTATATGTACAACAATACTTTGTACTATTTTGATAAAGAAAAAGATAAAAGCTATTCAATTTATAAATTTGATAATTAATATAAAATAATTAAACTGAAGGTCATTTATGAAACTTACATATTATGAATTTCGTAAAATAATAGGAAAAAGAATATTTTTAATTGTACTGGCTCTTTGTTTTGTTATAAATATCTTTCTGCTATATTATACTGAAAGCTCTAAAGAAGAAAATTCTAGGTTAACTTATGCAGACAAATATGTTGATATGGTAAATCAATATAAAGAATTACCTACAAATGATGCTATCAAAAAAGTTAAAAATCAACAACTTGCCTTTGATATTTATAATGAAATGAATAGTCTGACTTATGCTACCGATGAAGATGAAGTAAAAGAAATTACTTCTACTTTGCAACAGTATAAGAAAAACAATCCTGACGCATATAAAAAAGCAGAAAAAATTGCTAAACAAGGTGGTAACACTTGGGAAAGTATTTTTCTAACTGATATATCTAATCAACTTGAATATATAAAATCTTATCCGGATTTTATAGGACAAATGCGACAGAGGGCAGACCTACAATCCAGTGTATCTGTTTTTGAGGATAAAGGTTCTTTTTCTTACAACAATCTATATAAAACTGCAGATGATTATGAACATTTGAAAAATGTTAAATTGTCTGTTGGTAACAGTAATGCTTTATCTGCTACTACTGACTACAATTTAACTGATTATTTGGTTATTGCAATAGTATTTTTAGCTTGTATATATTTATTCGGTTACGAAAGAGATAAAGGACTTTTTAATCTTGTAAAATCCTCCAAAAACGGCAGACTAAAAACTATAGTTGCTAAGTTGTTTGTTCTGTTCATAGTATCTTTAGCTGTTAGTTTGTTATTTACTGCAAGTAACTATGTAACCAATACCATTCTATATGGTGCTGATGATTTAAATAGAAATATTCAATCTATATCAGAATTTCGTAACTGTGTATTTGATATAAGTGCTTGGCAATATTTAATTCTATTTGCTTTTATGAAAGTTATTGGTGTACTAATTATTGCATCAGTATTTTCTATGGTATTTATTTTAGTTTCAAGCCCTGCTTTAATGTACATTATTTCAGTTGGCTTTGTTGCTGTAGAATATTTGTTATACACGCTTATTCCGGCTTCATCAGCTTTTAATTATCCGAAGTATATAAATGTCTGTAATATTTTGAAAAACAGTTTTATAGCTGACTATGTAAATTTAAATATTTTTTCAAATGCAGTAACTGCCTTTCCATTAGTATTATGTGTATTTGCTATTGTAGCTATTGTATGTCTGGCAATTACTTGCATAATTTTTACTAATAAAAATCAAACTAAAAAGACCTCATTACTATCAAAATATTTTGAAAGAATTAAGTTTAAGCTATTTAAAATCAAAGGTAGCACTAATCTTCTCTTTGGTGAATCATATAAATTTTTAATACAAAACAAGATGGTTGTTTTAATTATTATACTTTTAGGTTTCGGTGTAGTAAATTCTATCGGTTCAGTAGCTTATAGCTATGTTGATCCTTCTGATGCTTATTACAAAACATATATGGAAAAATTAGAGGGTGATATAACTACTGACAAAGTAGATTTTATCAATAAAGAAGACAAGTATTTTACCGGTCTTGAAAATCGCATTGCAAGTATTGAGAATGAAACTAACCTATCCGACAATGCAAAAAGTGCTGTGATTACATCTATAAATAGTATAATAGAAACTAAAGGTGCTGCATTTAATAGAGTAAAACAACAATATGAAAGAATTAAAAAGTTAGAGAAAACAGGTATTAAACCAAGATTTATTGATGAAATTATTTATAATAATTTTGTTTCTAATGGTATAAGAGAATGGAACAATTTCGCTTTACTGTTCCTTGTATTAATTATTATGTTACCTGTAATTTATACTTGTGAATATAAGAACAATATGATTTATCTTATTCGACCTACTAAGAATGGTAAAACTTCTTCTTTTATTCGCAAAAGTCTGATTTCTTTCTTTGCATTGATTGTTTCATTTATTACTGTATATTTACCATACTTTATAAGATTTGTACATACATATAGCACAACTAGCTTTTCTACTTCTATTAAGTGTTTACTGGCTGAAGACAAGGGACTATCACTATCAATTATAGGCACAGTTATCTTATCATTAGTATGTTATTTTATACTTGCAATTTTTGCAGTATCTCTTATTAATTTAATTTCAGTATTGATAAAAAATAATCTAATGGCTATGTTATTATCATCAGCATTGCTTTTAATTCCTAGCTTTGCTATTGTGAATTCAGAAACCATAAGATTTGGAAACTTTATTGTAAATAATAGTATGGTTGCAATAACTATTATTTTAGTAGTTTGCATTGTGCTTTCAGTTATCTTTACCTTGATAAGTCACAAGATTTATACGGAGGAATAAAATGCCTAAACTAGAAATAAAAAATATAAGCAAAACATATAAAAAGGGTACTGTAAAGGCACTTGATGATTTTAGTGTAACACTTACTCCGGGTGTATATGGACTACTTGGTCCTAATGGTGCAGGTAAGTCAACATTAATGAACATCATTACAGATAATCTAAATTCTGATAGTGGCAAGGTACTTTATAATGATGAAGATATTAAGAAACTAGGCAAAAATTACAGAACTGTTCTTGGTTATATGCCTCAGCAACAAGGTCTTTATGATGACTTTACTCTCAATAGATTCTTGTGGTATATGTCAGCACTTAAAGGCCTTAAGAAAAAAGAAGCAAAGGATAAAATCACATCACTTCTTGATACTGTTAATTTGACCGATTCAGCACACAAAAAGCTAGGTGGCTTTTCCGGTGGTATGAAACAAAGAGCATTGATTGCTCAAGCGTTACTTAATGACCCTAAAATTCTGATTCTTGATGAACCTACTGCCGGTCTTGACCCAAAGGAAAGAATTAGAATTCGTAACTTTATCAGTGAAATAGCTGAAGATAAAATTGTTTTGATTTCAACTCATGTTGTATCTGACATTGAATTTATTGCCAAGGAAATTATCCTACTAAAGCAAGGCAAACTTGTGTCACATGATACTTGTCCAAACCTTGTAAGTGAAATTGAAAACAAGGTAGTTGAAGTTGAAATTGATAGGGAAGAACTAAAGTATTATCAAGATAATTACAGAGTTTCTAACTTATATCATAATGGTGAAAAGATTGTTGTTAGATTAGTAACAGATAACTCTCCTGAAAATCACTATTCTAAGATTGTAAAACCAACCCTTGAAGACCTATACCTTTATGTCTTTGAACAGGGATTGTAATAAAATTACTTATAACTAGATTTTTATAATAAACACCTTCCTAAAAACCACAGCATTATATGGTTGTGGTTTTTTGCTAGTTAATAATTTCTTAAAAGTATAATTTCTCAACTTTCTTGAAATAATTCGTATAATCTGTTATATTAAAGTAGGGGTGGATTAATGCTAAAAATTGCAGTTGTGGATGACGATATGGTATTTGTAAATAAGTTGTCCAATATTATAGCTAAGACTTGTAATCAGTCAAAAATAGAATATTCATTACAGAAATATTCAAACGGTATGGATATTTTATCTAACTATTCACAGTTTCATCTTATTTTTCTTGATATTGAAATGCCTTTCTGTAATGGTATTGAAACTGCTGAAAAAATAAATAAATTAAAAGGTAGTTCTCAAGTACCCTTATTTGTATTTGTTACAAGACTAATGACTTAAAAATGTTTAAAAACAGTTCTGATATTATTTCATTAATCGGTAATATTCTTGATAATGCAATTTCATATTTATCTAAAAACAAAGTAAAAAACAATGAAATTAATTTTTCTACAGGGTATGAAGGTTCTTATTCCATTATAAAATGTAGAAACAATATACTCGATTCTGTATTATTTAATAATCCTTCACTAAAAACCGATAAGGAAGATAAAGATAATCATGGTAAAGGAATCACAATAATTAATAGCATTGCTCATAAATATAATGGAGATGTAATTATAAAAGAAAGAAATAAAGAATTTGTAATTACTGTGATTTTGGATAATAGAAGTTTACCAGAAAACCTCTGATTTTTACCAAGTTAATACATAGTGTGTGAAAATGTGCTACTCTATTTGTAGGTGATGTGTATATGTTACATAAACTTTCCGAAAGAATAGCACTTTCTGTTTACAATAATAGTGATAAAATTCCACTAGATATATATATTTATGGTTTTGAACTGTTAGTATCATCTGTAATTGAAACAATTAGTCTATTGTTAATTGGACTTTTAACAGGAAAATTTGTAGAAACAGTAATTTTTATTATTTCTTTCTCAAGCATAAGAGTATTTAGTGGTGGTTATCACGCAAACTCTTATTTAAAGTGTTTTATAGTAACAGTTGCATATTATTTGTTGGTTCTATTTTCTGCTGATATTATGCTAGCTTTCCCTAATAGAACAATTATATTAATCGCTATTATAACTTTGCTTTTATCCTTTATATTATTCCTATTAATGAGTCCGGTAAAAAGCAAAGGAAAATCAATATTAAATTATAAAAAACAAAAGATACTTTCAATCATTTCTCTATGTATAAACGCTATATTGCCAATCATCTTGTTAACTATTTATCAAAACAATATATTAATCATTGTATATCCTACAATAATATGTGTGGATGTGCTGATTATTATAGAAAGTTTGAAAAAAGGAGATGAAAAAAATGAAAGAAAAGATTAGTGAAGCACTTAAGAAAATGTCTTTACATGCAGTAAAGGTTTCTTGCAATACTGCATCATACAACTTCTCAGGTCAACCAAAAGAACCTGAATCACTAAAGAAATATATTTCAAATAGAAATAAGTAATAATAAGTACAATTAATACTACTTATAAAAATTACTGGATTTTTATTTGTTATAACTTACACACCTTTGAAAAGTCACAACAGAAATGTTGTGGCTTTTCTATTTTTTCAAAATAATTATAAATTTTGCAACACTTTAAGATTTTCAAAAGTATTATTAATAGATAGAGGTATTATTCTATTATTTATAGCAATTAATTTGTTCAAATTAATAATTATTTTATCCAACATTTGTATAATATGACAATTGATTTTATTATTCATTGGCATATAATATAGTTAAAGATACGGAGGTGTCTATTATGAAAAGAAATTTATTATTTGTTAGTTTTATAATATTAGCAATTCTTTTTACCGGTTGTTCTTTTAAGGATTATAATAGTGCTTATAAGAATGAAGAAGGTTATTCTAATTACATAAGCAACAGTAAAACCGGTTGTAAAGATATGAACAGTTTTGGATTGGTTAGCAATTTGGAAGATGAAAAATCACAAGAATACTATAAAAAGAATTCTCGTGTATGTGGTGATTATTTAATTACCAACTATCTTGATGGTGTTTGTATCAATCGTTATCTAGGTCATAGCAAAACAATCAATATACCTGAAACTTTAGACAATAAACCTGTTATTATGCTAGGAAACTTTATCAGTAATGAAAAGTATAATGGCAAAAATCAAATTTACGGAGCATTTGCAGGTATTAAAGACTGTAAAATCACAATTCCATCAACAGTAAAAATGGCAGAGGAGAATATAAAGCTACATACAAGGGAAAAGAAAATCTTATAAAGATTTGTATTGAAGGTTATGGAGAACCTAGTTATTTAAGTATTGATTCATATGATGGATATGAGTTATTTGGAGGAAACTTTACATACAATGGTAATAATAAAAATTCTATCACAGTTGTAGTTGATTATATGAATAATAAAAGAATTACAAAGGCTGAAATTTATGGTATAAAGAAAGGTGACAAGATTGTATTTCACCAACAATAAAATAATAAAATTTTGTTGACCCTAAAGATTCTATTAATGATGTTTATTATTACATATATATTGAAAATAATAATATCTATATTCAATATGATACGGTTAAGATGAAAGAGCTAATAGACAAATTCGATGTAGATTTTGATGATTCAATTAAAAAGACTACCATAATGACAGTAAAAGATTTAGATTCTGTATTATCACTTAATTAAATCATATAGTATTAAAGCCTTGGAGCATTTCCAAGGCTTTTTGTATAATTAGAACATTTTTCCTTTATAAGGCTTTGCAGGTAACATTTCAAAATCATATGTTTTCAATTCTTCTAAAGTAATGTTACTGTGGCATCCTTCATGAACCATAAGGTTGGAATCTTCACCAAGTTGTACAACAACTACCGGTGTATTAGTACCGTAAGCATAACCACATTCCCATGCTGTACCACTGTCACTGTAACCTCCATAATAAAGCATTACAACAACATCAGCCCAATCAATGAACTTCTTATCATTCATAAATGTTTCTTTTGACCACCAAGACTGCTGAGTATTTTCATCAGTTCTGACTTCATTTAGTCTAGGGGAGAAGAGAGAAAAACCTCTTTCTGTAAGTGTCTTTTCTGCTATCTTAACATTCTCTAATTCTTTTTCATTAAAGAATGGACTTGCTAAATAAATTTTCATTTTACCTTTCCTTATCTTTCTTTGGTTTTACATTAGCTAATGGATTACTCTTTGATGCATCTTCAAGTTGCTTATTAGATAGGTGAGTGTATATTTCGGTTGTGCCTAAATTTTCATGACCTAAAATATCTTTTAACACTCTAATATCCACATTACCATGCTGATACATAAGTGTTGCAGCAGTATGTCTTAGCTTATGACAACTATAACCCTGACTGTCCAATCCAATCTTTTCAAGATATTTATATACCATAGCTTGTACAGTTTTGGGACTCATTCTCCTTAATTGAGAGGAGATAAATAAAGCCTTTTTATCTTTTAAACCATCAGCAGGTCTAACCTTTAGATAATCATTAATCGCATTTATACAAGCATTATTAAGGTAAACAATTCTTTCTTTGTTACCTTTACCAAGAACTCTAATAGTATTGTCGTTGCGAATATCAGTTACATTAAGTCCTACAAGTTCAGATAATCGTAAACCACAATTTAAGAAGATTGTTATAATTGCATAATCTCTTTCTTTATGTTTACCTTCAACAGCATTAAGTAATTCAAGACTTTGTTCAAGAGTTAAATACTTTGGCAATGCCTTTTTCTGTTTTGGCATTTCAAGTTCTTTTGTTGGGTCATAATCTAACAAATGCTTTTTAACTGTTAAATAATTAAAGAAAGTCCGTAGGGTAGAGGCTTTTCGTGATCTACCTGCTGCTTTCATATTTCTATCACTTATCAGATAATTCATAAATTCATAAATATCGGTTAAAGTGATTTCTTTTAGAAAATCAATATCAACATCATCAATTTTAATTTTATCAAAATCACATTTAACATCACCACGAAGAACTTTGATAAATCTTAGGAACATTCTTAAATCTAAATAATATTCATTTATGGTTCTGGGAGATTTTTCTTTTATAGTTTGTAAATAGAACAAAAAATCTTTTACAACTTCCGGTGCTTCATCTCTAAAATTTACTGCCAAATTTTCACCTTCTTTAATTCTAAATTTTGAATATTTAATTGAGAGGGATAGGTATCTATTTATATACAAAATTATACAAAATGAATATTTTGTATAATTTAGGGGAGTCCTAAATAAGAATAGAGTCTATCAATATATAATTAAGGACTAATCCCATAAATACTACGATTTTGCAAATACTGTATAAATTTATGAACCTATCAACCGATTGGAATTATACTGCCAATATCAATCATAGTGTTTTCAGTTAAGCTGAGCAATTCCACACTATGATTTTCTGCAAATGATTTTATGCTTTCATAATCAGGATGCAATTCTATATTTCCTGAAAACACTAATGTATTTCTATTGTATTTAAATGAACTGCCACCAATGAATCCATAGTCTGTTCCCGATAATTCTATGTAACCTTGCCTTATTAGTAATACATCCATTTCATTTCTACATGACTTGTAAAAAGATTTATCTGATGTGATTATAGCATTTTCATTTACAATACAAGTTGAGCATTTTGTGTAACCTTGATTTACATTAATGATTTTCAGATTATCCTTAATAGCCATTTGTAAAACTTCATCAGCAATAGTTTTTGTGTTACAAATTAACTTATCGTTTAGTACAACACAATTTAGCATTACATTATTTGGATAATCTTTATCAATATTTTTACTGATTTCAATCACATTAGGAAAATACTTTTTTAGATTTTCTTTAAGGCTTGTACATTCATTAAGTACAAATACTGTATCTTTATTATAATGTAAAAATTGTAAATCTGTATGATATTGTTCAAATATCAACAGTTTACTTAAATTCTCAGAAGATAAGACTTTTATACCTAACTCCTCTACCCTATTTACCAATTCTTTATTATTAGTTGACATAACAACTATTTTTGCATTATCTTGTGGTAAATTTGGATTAAAATTACTCATCAAGCATTGCCTCATAGGCTTCTCTAATGTTTTTTACTCCATATATTGTTGCAGTATCAGAGCTTACATTTTTTAAATTGTGATATGGAATAATGATTTTTGTAAAACCTAATCTTGATGCCTCGTTAATTCTAGCTTGAGCATTTGCTACTGAACGAATTTCACCACCAAGACCGATTTCACCAAATGCAAGTGCATTTTCAGGAATCGGAACATCCTTTAAACTACTGATTAATGCCATAGCAACTGACAAATCAACAGCCGGTTCATCAAGTCGCAAACCACCAACAACATTAATATATGTATCACTATTAGAAAAATAGAAACCTGCTCTCTTTTCAAGTACTGCAATAATAAGTGCAAGTCTGTTATAGTCATATCCTGTTGACATTCTTCTAGGTGTGCCATAACCGGAAGTTGTAACAAGTGCTTGAATTTCTGCTAAGATTGGTCTCGTACCTTCCATAGTGCAAGCAACACAAGTACCTGAAACATTATGAGGTCTGCCTGAAAGCAACATCATTGATGGATTTTCTACTTCTGAAAGTCCCTTGTCTGTCATTTGAAATACACCAATTTCATTAGTAGAACCATATCTGTTTTTAACTGCTCTTAAAATTCTGTATGACATTTGTTTGTCACCCTCAAAATAAAGAACTGCATCAACAATATGTTCCAAAACTTTAGGACCTGCAATAGAACCTTCTTTGTTTACATGGCCAACTACAATAGTAGGAATATCAAGGTCCTTAGCAGTATGCATAAGTAGATTTGTACATTCTCTAACTTGAGTTACTGAACCCGGTGATGAATTTAGTGTAGTTAAATTCATAGTTTGGATTGAGTCAATCATAACTAGGTCTGGTTTTTCAATCTTGATTTGTTCAGCAACAATCTCAACATCAGTTTCTGTCATAATGTAAATATTCTCGTTATTTACACCTAGGCGTTGAGCCCTTAGTTTAAGTTGTCTTTTTGACTCTTCACCTGACACATAAAGTATCTTTAATGATTGACCTAGCTTTTCGCAAATTTGAAGTAATATTGTTGACTTACCGATACCGGGATCACCACCAAGTAGTACAAGGCTACCTTTAACAATACCACCACCGAGAACTCTGTCTAGTTCTTCAGAGCCTGTGTTATATCTTTCTTCATCATTAGTATCAATAGTATTTATAGTTACAGGTTTTGAGTATGATGACTTAGTAATACTTTTCTGAACTGTTGAGGCTTTTTTGTCAACTAATTCTTCGTTCATAGTGTTCCACTCACCACAGGAAGGGCATTTGCCATACCATTTAGGTGATTCATAGCCACACTCTGAACATATATAAACACTTTTAATTTTTGCCATAATTACATTCCTTTATAAATTTGAATTCATTAATCCTTGAAAAAGGCAATAAGAAAATTTCTTTTGATATTCTTTGTCACATAATAAATATGTTTCATTTTCATTTGATAAGAAACCACATTCCACAATTATTGCCGGTACTTTTGCATTATCTAATAGAAAAATACCGTTGGATTCTTTGCTAATTCTTTCGTTATCATTTTGCAAATTAGATACAACAGAAGTTGTAATATTGTCTGCAAGAACTTTAGAAAGTGGGTTTTGTTTTGAATAAAAAACTTGAGTACCTGAGCAAGACTTTGCAGGGAAAATATTTTGATGAATACTAATAGCTACATTCTTAAGACTACTGTTATAAATATCAAGTCTTTTGTACATATCGGACTTTTTTCTTTTAGCTATTGTATCAAGGGATTTATCTGCAATATCATTTTTGTCATTACGAGTTAAAACAGTATCATAACCATTTAATTTTAGAATATCATTAAACTTTAAACCAAATGATAAATTAACATCACTTTCATAAACATTATTTACTCCAACTGCTCCGGGGTCTTCCCCGCCATGACCACAATCAATTACTATTACTGAATTTTTCTTGCTTTCAGTTGTATTAGTCATAACTGAACTTTGACTTACTGCTGTAAATATCATAACAATAAAACAAAGTATCAGTGTTGTGGACAGTACAAAAATATAACCTTTTCTTCTCACCATATCAGCTCCTATTACTGTATATGCAGAGAAAATAGAAATAGACTTTTATACAAAATATATTATAGCACACATAACATCATTTTTGTTGTGATTTGCAATATTTTTTACTATTAATAGAAAAAAGCATCAGTTCTAAAAACTGATGCTTTCTCTTTATGTATGAGACTTAGGAATAAGGATAAATCGAGATAACATATCTACAAACAAGATAACATATCTACAAACAAAATAACTTATTTACAATCAAGATAACATATCTACAAACAAGATAACATATCTACAATCAAGATAATTTATCTACAATTTTGCCATCTTCTATATAGATAACATAGTTACACTTTTCTGCAACCTTTTCATTATGGGTAACAAGGATAATTGTTTTGCCTGACTCGTTGATTTCTTGCAACAGTTCCATTAGTTCTTCACCTGTAGTGCTATCCAATGCACCGGTAGGTTCGTCAGCTAGGATAATATCAGCATTTGACACTAATGCTCTTGCTATAGCAACTCTTTGTTGCTGACCACCTGACAACTGAGTAGGTTTTTTCTTAGCATATTTCTCTATACCAAGACGCTTCATATAGTAGTTTACTCTATCCTTCTTTTCTTTATAAGGATACTTCTGACAGTTAAGAGGCAGCATAATGTTGTCGAATACTGTGTATTCATCCATTAAAGCAAAATACTGAAATACAAAGCTGATAACCTGGTTTCTTAGCTTACTTAACTGCTTATTCTTCATCTTACTGACATCCTGACCTTTTAAGATATATTCTCCGGAAGTCGGTGTATCCATACAACCAAGAATATTCAGTAGTGTGGATTTGCCTGAACCGGAAGGTCCCATAATTGCACAGAAGTCACCTTTTTCAATAGTTAGGTCAACACCGGCAAGTGCTTTTGTTTCGGAGTCACCTTTACCGTAAATTTTAAAAATGTTCTTTAACTCAAGTATTTTCATATTATTTTCCTCCTATTAAATCCTTTGGTTGTACTTTTCTTAACTTAAACACAAGGGCAAGTATTGATGGTAAACACATAAGTAAGAATATACCTATACTAATTAGAACTACGCTACCGTTTAAATGGTAACTGGAAATAAAATATGTTGATGACATTGCCATTTTACCACCTGAACAGTAGATTATAGTATAAATTAGTGCTGAAAGGAATGCTAAAAGTGCAACAACAAAAAATTCACCACATACTAGTAATGATACTTTTTTTAATGAATAACCATTAGCCATTCGAATACCAATTTCATTTCTTCTCATATACATGTGTGACATTATTAGAATTGATGTTCCTATAGCAACAAATGCCATTATTGCAATAGCAATAATAAGCCAGCCACTATTTTTCTCCAGATTTTCTTCATTTAATTGTACTAATTCTGATGAAATTACTTTTGGTTCTTGGATTATATTATATTTCTTTGCCAGATTATTAATAGTTGCTATTGCCTTATCTGTACTTACATTATCCTTAACAATAGAATAGAAGTGCATAATTGAGCTATGCATCATAAGAACATCAGAATTTTCAACATAAGCAACCATTACTGCATTATCCAACATCATAATATCGCCACTTGTAACTTCGTTGTAAAACCATTTACTGTTTGGTTCAAGAATTCCAACAACTTTGTAATATTGATCTATAAAATCCTTATAAATATCGCCAACTTTAAGATTGTTATTATGGGCAAATTCACTGCCTATTATCATTGACAATGGTTTTTTCTTACTACCATTTACCTTTTTGTTACTATGGTCATCATTGTTAAAATATCTACCGGATTTAATATTAATTTTCTTTAGCTTATCACAATCCTTGTCCACTGTAACTTTATCAATATCACTACTTAAATCAGCAAAAACATGTGTAGTTGGAGTTAAGAAATCATTATTCCAACCTGTAAAAGTTTCTACTACATTTGAATTTAAAACATCTGCTTTAAATTTGCTGAAATTCTTACTGTCTTCATTTTGTACTTCTATTTGTATTGTTCTACTTGGATTGGAATCAAGTTCCTTATAAACTGTATCTTTATCAGTTACAACTGATTGGATAGATATTGCAGAAAGTAAAAAATACAAAATAGAAAACAATAATTGAAGAAATAACAGACAGTTAAACAACTTTCTCTTTGAAATACTTTTTAAAATTTCTTTCATATATTACTCACCCCTCTTTTGACTTTAAAGCTTCAGCCGGTTCTACTTTAATTGCCTTAATTGCAGGTATTAGTGTTGTGACAAGTGCAGTAACAAGTACCACAAAAAGACCTATCACAAGATTAGGCAAATATAGTTTTAAAGTGTAATTTGCAATACTGCCAACAATCAAACCTAATAAAAACTGTACAATAATGGCTATTATAAATGAAATAATTGCAAAGCCTATCATTTCTTTAAAAATCATTTTCATAATTGAACCATTTGTAAAGCCAAAGGCTTTTCGTACACTAATCTCATACTTTCTTTTTTCAATCCAAAAGACTGTTATATTTATTGCGAATATTATTGTAATTATGTATCCGATTAAAGCAACAAATAATAAAAAGTCAGGATTCTCTACAACAACCTTTAAAGAATTGTCGTCTTGCAATTCACCTAAATAATCAAGTGTAAAATTATCAAAGAGCTTTTTACCTTCGGCATTTATTTGCTTTATATCTTGTGAATATTCACCTTTTTCGTTATAGATAACAAAAGAAATATCTTCTAAATCTCGTTGTAGGTTATTTTCAAAATAATTTTTTGGCATTGATGTACAAGGCATTATTATTCGATTATCCCAACTTGATTTTTCATTAGGAATACCGATTACACCTTTAATCAAATATTCTTCCTCTTCAATTTCTATGTACTTATTACCATTCCTTTCATAGGCTCTTTTTAATAGATTAGAACCTAATACTACGACTTTATTCCCTTTTTTAACATCTTCGGCAGTATAATAACTACCTGAAATTAACGGATAATGCCATACATTATTATTTGTAAAGTATTCACCACTTACTTTATTATACGCATTGACTTCACTTGCATCTGTATGCAACAATAAGTTATTTATAAACAAACCTGTATCATTATCAATTTTAGAAAACAACTTATTCATTACACTACTGTCACTACTTTTTAAAGCTGAATAGGTTATATCATATACTTTTGCTTTCTGTGGATTATATTGACTTTTTGCCTTATCGGAATAATATAAATTTGAAACAAAGCTAGTTCCTAAAGATATTAAAAGAATTGATGTTACTAATCCGAAAATTAAAAGTGCAGATAGTAACGGTGATTGTTTTATCCTTATTAAAAGTGTTTTCATAATATTATCATCTCCTTAAAATCTACAATGTAATTTCTGCTGATAATAGAACAGCGATAATTCTTTTTCGTTAACATTGAAATTTAAAACCACCTCTCATAATTTTTTCTACTGTACAGTACATAATCATTGTTAATTGCTTTGTTTTGATTACATCCACAGTATAATCTTTTGGACAGTAATTTCTTAACTTTTGGTACAACAGGTATAAAAAATTGACGCAAATGCACAATTGACCTCTTTATTTGTTAGGGAAAAGATGGTATAATATAGCCAAAAGATAAATATGAGGTAAAGTATGAGAATAGCTATTTGTGATGATGAGGCATTATTTTTGTCCCAATTAAAAAGTAAAATTTATAAATATTCAAATAACCACAATTTAGAGCCGGTAGTAGATGAATATACCGTTGGCAGTAATTTGATTGATTCTAATATTAAATATGATATTATTATCCTTGACTACCAAATGGATAAAATTGATGGTCTGGAAACTGCAAGACAGTTGCGTAATGGGATTAATGAATTTGCTTGTATTATCTTTCTTACTAATTACGGAGAAATATCTATTGACGCTTATTCTGTGGATACATATAGATTTGTATTAAAAAGCACTCTTTGGGATGGACTTTACAATGCACTTGATGACTATAGAAAGCGTATGAATACAGGCAAAAGTATTTCTGTAAAATCTGACGGAAGTTATATAACCATTGATACTGATGAAATAGTTTTTATTGAGTCACAAAACAGAATTACATCTATTCACATATCTAACAATAAGATTATTGAAACTAGAACACCTTTATCCTCTATCTTTGAGTCGTTACCTCATACCGACTTTTTTAGGGTACATAAGTCATTTATCGTAAGCTTTAGGTACATTACAAGAAGGGACTTTTCTTCCCTAAATGTTACCGGTTATGATTATGAGATACCTGTCAGCAGAAAATACACAGCCGATTTTAAAGAGGCTTACTACAATTATTTAAAGGAGTAATTTATGTTTTTAAATTGTTTTGTAGAATTCACTTGCATTTCTACGATTATATGGTTTGTGATGCATTACGTATTGAATGTCGAATTTACTAAGAGATTTGTTATTGTACCGATAGTTACTTTTGCAATATCTTTTTATTTGCTTGTAGGTAAGTTTGATGAAAAATATATTTTTGGAACAGGGATATTATATTTATTACTGCCTGTCCTTTTAGCAAAAGATTTCAAAAAAACAGTAGTCTTATACACATCATTGTTGACAATTGTTTTGTCTTATTTTATATTTGGTTTTATATATTTCATAATGAATTTCTTTCAAATTCCTATAGAAGAAGAGGCTTATTGTTTAACTATGATAATCTCTATATTATTAGTTATAAAAATGACTAAAAAGATTGATATTGTTGGAATAATGAAATTATTATCAACAAAAGTTAAGGTGATTTTATTAGTTTTTCTATGGGCACTATTTTGTTTTTATACTTTTATTAATGAATATCTTTCAGGTCAACGTCAGGAATTAATCCTAGCATATTCATTCTTTCTATACTTAATAATCTTTGGTTCAGGGCTTTTAATTTTTATTCTAATTAAAAATGTTAGGAAAAAGTCATATTATGAAAACCTAAGCAACATTATGGATGTTAGATTAACCGAACAAGTTAAGCACTATGAACAAGTAGAAAAAACCGACAATGAACTAAGAAAGTTCCGTCATAACTACAAGAATATGAAAATAGGCTTAATGTCATTACTTAACAACAAAGATACTGACGGTGCTAAAAAATATGTAGCTGATTGTGATGAACTGCTTGATATTGACTACACACTTTATCAAACTGGTAATTCAATTATAAATGCTATTCTGTCCGATAAAGCTATGAAAGTTAAGGATAAGGGTATTACAATTAAATTTACCGGACTTATTCCTCAAACTAAAATCAGCAATACTGACTTATGCATTATTTTCGGTAATATTCTTGACAACGCTATTGAGGCAGTTGAAAAAGTTGATGATGATATTGCCAAGGAAATAAACGTTGATGTTTATAAGAAAAAGGATTATCTGTTTATTACAGTTACTAACCCTACTAAAACTGAGGTAGCTATTAAGGACAATAAGGTTGTCACTTCTAAAGATGATAAGAACAACCATGGTTTGGGACTTTCTTCTGTTGAAGAAACTTTGAAAAAATATGACGGTCACTTAGATTTAGATTGTAATAACAATAAGTTCACAACATCATTTGACTTTTGTGTTGTGTGATGTAAAAGTACATATAATATCAAAAGACCTCCTTGTTACATCAAGGAGGTCTAACTGTTTTAAATATATTTTATTTTGCATTTTACCTTTACTTGTTCTTATTAAACCTTTACTTTTCTATTAAAATTGGTTATAATAAGTAAAGGAAAGAGTTGATAATATGATTTCATATACAGGACTAATTGAAATACTACAAGAAAAAGGACTTACAAAAACCGACCTTACAAAAGAACTCGGTATATCATCTAGAACTATTGCTAAAATCGGTCATGGTGAAAAAATAGCTGATAATGTTCTTAAAAAGATTGCTTCATTTTTAGGATGTGAAGTAAACTCATTGTATCGCAATATATCTGACAATCCATTATTACAAATACTTCGTGATGAAAAAAGTATTCGTCTATCAGGTGGTTTATATCATGAACTTCAAATTCGTATGACATATAACTCAAACCACATAGAAGGCAGTAAACTAAGTGAAGACCAAACAAGAATGATATTTGAAACAAATACCATAAATGTTGGAGATGGCGTTCCTGTTGATGATGTTATTGAAACAGTAAATCATTTTCGTGCTATAGATTTTATAATTGATAATGCAGAAAACACACTAACTGAAGATATTATCAAAAGGTTACACTATATTCTCAAGCAAAGCACAAGAGATTCTTCTTTGGAATGGTTTGCAGTAGGTGACTATAAGAAAAGAGCAAATGTTGTTGGTGGTCGTGAGACAGCAAAACCAAAAGAAGTTCACAGCAAAATTATAAATTTACTTACTAAATATGAATCTCTAAAATCTGTTACAATAGATGATATTATCCAATTTCATTATGATTTTGAACGAATACATCCATTCCAAGATGGTAACGGTAGAGTTGGTCGTTTAATTGCATTTAAAGAGTGCTTACGGTTTGGCATTATGCCTTTTATTATTGAGGATTCAAAAAAGATGTTCTATTACCGTGGTCTATCAATGTGGGACACAGAAAAAGGATATTTAAGAGATACTTGTCTTGATGGACAAGATACATTTAAAAAACTTTTATCAATGTTTGATATTAATTTATAATAATAGCAAATACCACCTTCAAATTGAAGGTGGTATTTTTTCGTAGTAATTATATATTTATGTGAGGAATATAAAAAGTATTAATCTGAAATCTTATTCATAGTACCAATTGTGAAAGTATATGTGACTTTTTCAAAATGATAGTTCTGACCGTTTCTACTGTCTGAAAACTATTCATTTATAATATTTTAATAAGATTTTTGTACTTTTATTTCTATTTTTATATATAATATTAAAAATATTTTGTATATCCATCTAAATTTTACTTGTATTCTGTTCAAATCTATGATATATTAAAGATGAAAAATAGTTCGTGAAATAAATTATAAAGGAGGATATTTCTATGAAAACTACAAAAAAGATTGTTTCAGTGATACTTACGATGTGTATGCTAGTGTCAACAGCAGTTGTATCAAGCTTTGCAGCAAAAAAAGGTGAAATCTCGCCTGTTTCATCTGACTATGCAAGAGACAATTCTTACACAAAAGCTGCTGAAGATATTGATGCAGAGTATGCATACACCGTTGATGATCTAGGTATAACATACACAAAAGATGCCACAACTTTCAATGTATGGTCACCTACAGCAACCGTTGTAAAAGTTAATATTTATACAACCGGTTCTGATGATGAACAAGGTGCATCTAAAGTTGCATCATATACACTTGAAAAAATGCTGGTTAATGGTGAGTGGAATGGTGTGTGGACAATTACACTTGTGGGTGAATGGAAAAATTATTACTACACATACACAATCACAACCACTGATACAACACACATGGGTTCTGATGTAACAAAAACTTATGAAACACAGGATGCTTATTCAAAAGCAGTTGGCGTAAACGGCAATCGTTCAATGATTGTTGACCTTAATGATACAAATCCTGATGGTTGGTCAAAGGATAGTCATGTTCTTCTTGATAAATCAACACAGTCTTCAGTGTGGGAACTTCATATCAAAGACTTCTCTTATGACAAATCCTCAGGTATAAGTGATGCTAACAGAGGTAAGTACCTTGCTTTCACAGAAAAAGGTACTACTCTTAACGGTGACGGTAAGGTTTCAACATGTATTGATTACCTTAAAAATCTTGGGGTAACAACAGTACAACTTAACCCATTCAATGACTTCCAATCTGTAAATGAAACCAGAGATAATACTCAATATAACTTGGGCTATGATCCACAAAATTACAATGTTCCCGAAGGATCATATTCTTCAAACCCATATGACGGTAAAGTAAGAATTAAAGAATGTAAAGAGATGATAAAAGCTCTTCATGACGCAGGAATATCAGTTGTAATGGATGTTGTTTACAATCACACTTATTCAACAGATTCTTGTTTTCAAAAAACAGTTCCTGACTATTATTACAGAAAGACAACAAGAGGTGCATTCTCTAATGGTTCAGATTATGGTAACGAATGTGCAACAGAGCGTGCTATGTACAGACAGTACATAATTGATTCCCTAAAGTATTGGGTAAATGAATACCATATTGACGGTTTCAACTTTAACCTTATGGGTTTAATGGATGTAGAAACAATGAATATGGCAAGAGAAGCTCTCGATAAAATTGATCCAAGAATCACTATGTGGGGTGAAGGCTGGGCAAAAGGTGACTCATATCACCCTACAAATACATGCACAGGTACAAAGTTCTATCCTGCAACTCAAGCTAATTCAAATAGAATCAGTGACAGAATTGGTATCTTCAATGATTCAATGCGTGACGGTATAAAAGGTTATGCAAAAGACATCAAGGAAACAGGCTTCATTCAGGGTTCAAAGTTATCTGCAAAGGATATAAGCTATGGTGTTCGTGCTAACAGTTCAGGTACAAACAAGTGGAAAGCTCAAGGTCCTTCACAATGTATAACTTATGATTCTAGTCACGATAATGCGACTCTTTATGACCAAATTCTTGGTTCAACAGGTCTTGCAAGTTATGGTGTTAGAAATCCTGATGCTATAAAAATGAATAAACTTGCAAGTGCAATTATCTACACATCACAGGGTACATCATTCACCCTTGCAGGTGAAGAAATGGCCCGTTCAAAAGGTGGAGAAACAAATAGTAACAAATCAAATTCTGAGAGTAATATGATTAAATGGAAAAATATTGTTGATAATGCTGATGTAGTATCTTACTATAAAGGTATGATGCAAATTAAGTCTGCATTCTCCCCTCTTACTGCTATGGATACCTCTTACGCAAATAATTTCCAATTCACTAACAAGGTTAGTGCACCTACAAATCAGATTTCATTTACAGTAACAAATGATGTTGAAGGTGAATGGAATAAGATTGCTGTTATTTATAACAATGCAAACACACCGGCTGATGTAACTCTTGCTGACACATCTGTAACAGATTGGGTTATTATTGCTAACGGTGAATCAGCCGGTCTTGATTCACTTGGTGAAGTAACAGGTTCAACATTCACAGTTCCGGCTTACTCAGCTATTGTTGCTGTTGATAAAGCAAGTTATGAATCAACAGGTATTCATTCTTCAAACGGTAAAGTTAAGGTTAATTATGTTTATGAAGGAACAGGTGAAAAGCTTGATGATTCTGTAGTTCTTCAGGGACCAATTGGCTCAGGTTATGCAACAGTTCCAAGTGTAGGAGTACCTGATACTTATGTAATAAGCCAAATAAAAGGCGATGCAGAAGGAAAGTTTGATTCAACTTTTAAAGAAGTTACATACTACTATACAGACTATATTCCTAAATCAATACGGAATGCAGACTTCAACGGTGATGGTAAAGTAAATGTAAAGGATTTAGTACTTCTGCAAAAGTATGCTACAAAACTTAAAACTCCGACAGATGATGAGAAAGCTCTTGACCTAAACTATGATTATACATTTGACATTAAGGATATAACTATGCTTGCAAAGTCACTTGTTAAGATACCTGTTTCATCAGGTAAGGTAATTGTAAACCATTATTATACAGATGACAAAGGTGTACAAAAGAAACTTGCTGACTCAGTAGTATATACAGGCAGAGTCGGTAGCACATATGATTCAAAATCATTTAAGATTGTTGGGTATAAAGTAGATACTAGCAGAATGCCAAGAGTTTCAGTCTACATTCCTTTTGGTAAAACAGAAGTTAACTATTACTATTTACCTTCAAGCCTTGAAATTACACTTCATGCTAAACACAATGGTTCATTTACATGGACACCTTATGTTTGGATATGGGGTTCAAATCTTAAAGGAGTAGATTCAGGCAACTACCAAGAAGTATGGCCCGGTGATCCTATGACTAAAGGTGAAAACGGATGGTTTGATTATACCTTCACTTACGGGAGTGTGGGTACATACAATCTAATCATTTCTGATAATGCAACTAACCAAACTATCGATTACAAAGGTTTTGTAGATAATGAGATGTGGATTGTAATTGATGACTCAGCTATTATGGTTGGTACTTACCTTACATTCTATACTGATAATCCTGACACTAACCCTAACGCTCCAATCGCTGAGCAGGTTACACTTGGCTAATAACAAAATAATCGTAAATTATTAAATAAAACTGACTGTTTGATGCTTATAATTTACTGCTCCTTTTATTGATCTAAACTATTTCAATAAAAGAGAACTCCCGACAATCCTTTGATTGTCGGGAGTTTTTTGTTTTATCGGTTGTTCATTATTTTGTTTTTGCATTTTTAGATTTAGACCATTCGGAATAAGCAGTTTTCTTATTCTGCACTACATATGAACGAACTCTTACATAATACTTCTTATTACTTGTCAGCTTCTTAATTGTAGTTTTTGTTGTGGTATTCTTATTAATCTTAACTGTTTTTGCTGATTTAAAGTTACTCTTTAAACTATATTGAACTTGGTAGCCTGTAGCTTTAGCAACCTTCTTATAGCTAACAGTTAATGACTTTTTACCACTTTTTACAGTTAAGCCACTAGGTGTTTGCAACTTAAGTTTAGAAGTCTTTTTATCCTTATAACTATAACCACAAGTTGAACATTTGTGCAGAGTATAGCCACCTGAAACATAAGTAGGTTTCACAACTGTGTTCTTATAAATGTGGTCACAAGTAACTTTGAAATTAAACTTAATAGGTTCATAGTATTTATAGGTACTTTGATTATAATATTCACCTGTACTATTTAATCCTCTAATTTTAATTTTTAATTGATCGCCTTTACTCAACATATATGATTTCTTGAAACCCTTATTGGCACATTCTGTTACATAATGGATATTTCTAATATCATTTTTCATAATTGTTGCGTCAATTAGGACTTTATCACTTAAGTTACTGATATTAAAGAAATACTTACCGTCTTTATTAGCATTGAAAATTATATCTCTTTCAATTACTAATGATGAAACAGGTATAGGAACAACTTCACTGTATGTTTTATTAAAATCAACATTCACATATTTAGTAGTTGATACGCCACAAAATTTACAAACCTCATCTGCAAAATTATGATTTAATGATGGTTCTTTTTTATTAGTACCTGCTTTGCCACAAATAGCACATTTAGTTTTAAATATACCGTAGTTCATACAATCAGGAATTTTTGTACATTCAGTTTCGATATAATGATGCTTGGTACACTTTTCCCCATCTTCGAGTGTTGTAGAAACGAAGTTAATGCCCTTTTCTTCAGCAGTAGAACCTTTAGGTCCATAAACAGTTTTTACATCCATCTTTCTGAAAGCATCAGTAGAAATTTCTGTACTTTTACCTTTAAACACAATAGCATCTAAATATTTACAGTTATAAATACTGTAACCGTCGATTTTAAATACATTTTCAGGAATTTCAATACTTCTGATACCTACATCATTAATTGCACTAAGTCCAATATCTTTTACAGTTGATGGAATATTAATATAACTTAAACTTTCACAACCCTGGAAGGCACATGAACCAATAGAAGTAATGCCCTCATTTAGTTTAACATATTTTAATCTCTCGCAATAATGAAAAACATCACCAATCATTTTTTTCACTGTATTTGGAAAATAAACCTTTTCAACATAACTATCTTCGAAAGCTGAGTCGCAAACAGTTTCTACACCGTTAGGAATAGTATAAGTTCTTGACCCACGAGCAGGATAACGAACAAGTTTCTTTTTATCTTTAGTAAATAGCACACCATTAACTGCTGTATAATAAGGATTATCCTTAGCAACTGTAATAGTCTTTAAGTTAAGCATAGCTTCTAAGGCATTCGGTGATTCAATAGACTTTGGTAGATAAATAGTTTCAATCTGTGTACCTTGAAATGCATAATATTTTAATTCTTCTACACCTTCTGCAAGTTTAACAGATTTCAAGTTATAACAACCATCAAAGCAGTAGGTTTGCAATGTTTTACATTCTGAAGGAATATTTACTGATGTAATAAATCTACAATTTTTAAAGGCATCTTCACCCACACCTGCTACAGGTAAATTATTAATTTTGTTGTCAATAGTAAGGCTTTGATATTTATTTATATAATTATCAACAACAAAATATCTTTCAAATCTACTCTCATAAATGCAACCATTTTTGGCTATTAAGTCTTTTTTCTTATTTATGACAAAATCAAATTTTCTTCCAACATAATAATAAACATCTCTAATTGCTACTTTAAGATAAATAGTTTCATTTTTTGCTAGATAATATGTAATATCAAATCCACCATTTCTGGTTTCTTTATTAAGTGAACTAGACTTTATATATTCAGTAGGGTTTAGATTATTAGGTTTAAACAAATACGCTTTCATACCCACAACTTCTGATGAGTTAGCATAAAATCTATAAACACCGGCTTCTTCAGCAGTAATCTTATAAGTCCTCATAGGCTCTTCTTTAGTGAAAGTTAAATCACTCTCTTTGTACTGTGTTTCATTAATAGTCACTGCAATAGCATTCTTAGTGTCAACTTCATCAAAATTTTCATCAGCACTTACACTAGTTGGCAAAATGAACACACTTAGCAAAGTTATAATTGAAAGTAAAATTGATAATGTCCTTTTCATAACACCCTCCAAATAGTTTATGAGGATAGTATATAATAAATATATTTCGTTGTCAAATTTATCTATATAAATAAGTCACCTACCAATATGATAGGTGACTTAAGTAAATTATTTAACTTTCACATTTAAGGATTTGCTCCATGTAGAATAAAGCTTTGTTGACTTACCGTTGACTTTAACATTTTTATAAGTTCTAATACGAACATAATACTTCTTCTTAGATTTCAAATTAGAAATTGATTTTGAAGTTACTTTATTATTAGTTACATTTAATAATTTTGCACTCTTAAAATTAGAGTTCAAACTATATTGCAACTGATAACCGTTAGTTTGAGAAACTTGCTTTTTCCACTTAACTGTTACTTTCTTTTTACTTGAAGATAAATTAGTTAAGGTTGTTGATTTAGGAATAATAGTAAAAGTTTTGTTAACTGTTCCACTATAATTACCTTTAAACTTTATTGTAACCTTGTAATTACCAACATTTTTAAGACCTTTACTGTATGCAACAGTATAATTAGAATTGTTGATTTTCTTACCCTTAGAATCTTTAATTATAACTGACGGTTTGATAGTTTTACCGTTATAAGTAAAGGTATTACTTGAAAGTTTAACACTTGATATTTTAGGAATAATCGCTGTTGAAAGTGTCTTTTTACATACTGAACAAGTAGTTACTATTTTGCCGTTCTTATTGATTGTAGCTTTTGTTACAGTTCTTACTTTTGTATGACCATTGATACAAGGATTATCATTATTAGGTGTCATATCAAGTAGGCTATAATACCATATGGTTTCGCCATTTGGATCTAGACTTGTTGTTTCATTATTAAATTTATAGGTAACACCATTAACAACAATATTTGTATTTTCATTAAAGCGATAACCTGAATTATAGCCTTCATCAGTTAATTTTACATAGACATTATAGCTGTACTTAGTGTTAGCTTCAAAAGAAGTTATTAACTTACCCCAACTACCTTCAAAATCACCATATCTACCGTTCCAATATTCAGAAGAAGTAATACCACCCTTATATGTTAACCAACCTTCATGATCAATATAATAAGGTGCATCACTAGGAACTTTACCTGTAAATACAGGTTTATCTCCAACATTAAAGCTTAACTTTGCATTATTAACTTCAATCTTATCAATATACTTTATCTTAACAGGTTTAATTGTTTTTAAAGCAAATGCAAATAAAGTTGTGTTGTCTTCACCAATAGTATAATTTTCCGGCTTTATAACATTACCGTCAAATACAAATGTGAAATTTGATGAACCTGCAAATGTACGACCGTTATTAGTCTTCAGGGCTATACTGTACATATATGTCTTGCCCTCTTCAAATTTAGTTATCTTTTTATCATCAGGCAAAGCATTATTTTTTTCTTCATCAGAATACCAATAGGCTACCGGTACAACTGAACCATCATCTTTACTTTGCATTTCTTCCCAATATTCATATTCAATATTGTAATCATAATAGTTATCACAGTTTTTAAAAGAAGTTGCTTTTGGTGTATCACCAACTTGATATGAAAGAGTTGTTCCACCAATTTCTACTTTACTAATTTGGGCAAGTCTAATATCTTTAAAATTACTTACGCCAAATATATTACTATCATAAATATCATAATATTCCGAGGAAATCTTTTCACCATTAATAGTCACGGAAATTTCATTTTCAGAAGGAAATGTGTACCCGTCTTTTGCTCTAAACTGTATTGAATAATAATACTGTATTTTGTCTTTAAAGTTGTATAACTTTTCATCTTCCTTAAGGTATTGCATATAAGAAGGATTTGAGTACCAATAAGCCGCAGAACAAGATGTCGTTTCATCTATTTCTCTTATTTCACTCCAGCACTCCCACTCAATTTCATAGTGAGCATCACTGTTAGCTATCTTAGCAGTTGCAACCGGTGACATTCCTGCTTTGTAATCAAAGGTTACATTTGTAATGTCAATGTTCCTAACAGAATGATCATCATTATCTTCTGCATAAACGGACATAGGAACTAATGATGTAACCATTAGCAAAGATAAAAACATAGCTAACCATTTTGTCTTAAAAGTTTTTTTCATAATAAATTCCTGCCTTTCTTTAAAAATAATATTGATTATTTCAATTTTTTATCTTTAGAATATCAAAAATATTCATATGATAAACAAATTGAAAGTAACTTCTTAAATAAATAATCAATAAATATGTTATCTTTAATTAAATTATAACAAATATATTTATAAGTAATAGAATTATTTCCAAATAGGCATTGACAAAATGGAAACTAGGGTATTGAATATAAGTATTATAGTTGTATAATAAATATATAAAATTAAAGGAAGTAGCAATATGGAATTTAAGGACAAACTTATTGAATATTTAGAATTACTTGATTGTACTGCTAAAGATTTATCTGATACTTCAGGCCTTTCTACTGCAACGATTAGCAGATATAAATCAGGTGACAGAATACCGGAAGCAAATTCTGAAAATTTCACAAATTTAGTTAAAGGCATAGTTGAAATCAGCAAGAATAAGAATATTAAATCTCTTACTATTGAGTCGGTAACAAGTGAATTTTTACCTTTGGTTAAGAATACTGCTATTGATACAAAAAACTTGCAATCTAATTTCAATATTTTACTTAACACTTTATCGGTAAATATATCAGAATTATCAAAGTTTATGAATTTTGATCCATCATATATTTCAAGAATTAAGAATGGACAAAGACAACCATCTAATCCACAAGAATTCATAAACAATGTAGTAGGTTTTATTGTTCGTAGATATAATAGTAACTCAGATAAAATTCAAGTTTCCAAACTAATTAATTGTGACAGTTCAAAGTTAAACAATCCTAATAATTATACTTTATTACTTGCAAAGTGGCTTTCTGATAACGATTCAGTAAAAGTAAAGAAAGATGATATATCAGGTTTTCTTGAGAAAATTGATGAATTTGATTTAGATGAATACATAAGAGCAATTAATTTTGATAAATTAAAAGTGCCTACTGTACCATTTCAGCTACCTACTTCAAAAAGTTACTATGGATTAAAAGAAATGATGGAAAGTGAACTTGAATTTCTAAAAGCTACTGTATTATCTAAATCTAAAGAGCCTGTAACTATGTACAGTGATATGCCAATGAATGAAATGGCCAAAGACCCTGAGTTCCCCAAAAAATGGATGTTTGGTATGGCATTGATGCTAAAGAAAGGACTTCACTTTAATCAAATTCATAATATAGACCGTTCATTTGAAGATATGATGCTTGGTTTAGAAAGTTGGATACCTATGTATATGACAGGACAAATATCTTCATACTACTTAAAAGGACAAACAGAAGGTGCTTTTTCTCATTTAATCAAGGTTTCCAGTACTGTTGCTTTAGTTGGTGAGGCAATTACCGGTTATCATAATAAAGGTAAATACTACCTTACCAAGAATAAAAATGAGGTTGCTTACTACAAAGAATATGCAAAATGCTTACTTTCCAAAGCTACTCCATTAATGAAAGTGTACAGCAAGGACTCACATAAAGAATATGAAAAGTTCTTATATTCAGACTCTAAAGTAAAAGGAAATCGCCACTGTATTTTGTCTTCATTATCGTTACATACAATTTCGGATAAATTGTTGTCAAGTATCTTGAACAATAATAATGTTGATAAAGAAATGCAGAATAAAATTATGGATTATGTTTCTTTACAAAAAGAAATGATAAATGCTATTTTGCAACATAGTTGCATTACAGAAGAAATTCCAATCCTATCAAAAGATGAATTTGAGAAATTCCCTATTGTATTACCACTTTCAGGTATGTTCTTCGAAAAAGATATTTATTACACATGGGAAGATTATAAAGAACATTTACAACTGATTAGGGAATTTGAAAAAGATAATGCTAATTACAGGGCAATAGAAAATCACAAATTTCCATTTAGAAATATTCAAATTTATATACATCAAGGTAAGTATGTATTGGTTTCAAAAAATAAAACTCCTTCAATACATTTTCTTATTCGTCACCCAAAAATGAGAAATGCCTTTGAAAATATGATAATACCTATTATTGAGGAATAACAAGGAAATCAATTTTAAAATTAAATAGGCATAGCAAAAGCCTGAGGAAATACTTAAATGTATCTTCTCAGGCTAAATTTTCACTATTTAAAATTGATTAAGTTCTCATAGCTCCATCTACTGATAAAATTTCACCGGTTACATATGAAGCCATATCACTTGCTAGGAACAAGAAGGCGTTTGCAATATCTTCCGGTTCACCTACTCTGCGAAGTGGAATTGCTGCCTTTAATGGTTCAATCATTTCTTTTGGTAATGAAGCCACCATATCAGTATTTGTGATACCCGGAGCAACTGCATTTACTCTAATGTTGAAAGGTCCAAGTTCTCTGGCTAAAGACCATGTTAAGCCATTAACTGCTGATTTACTGGTTGGATAACCAATACCGGAACGCTGACCACAAAGGCTAACCATTGAACTTGTATTTATGATACAACCATATCCTTGTTCTTTCATTATTTTTACAGTAGGCAAAATACCATTCATAATTGAATTTACATTTAACTGCATAATATTTGCAAACTGCTCTGATGTGTACTTGTCTAGTGGTGTACTATCTGACACACCGGCATTATTAACCAGAATATCAATCTTGCCATATTTCTCTTTAATACTGTTAATTTCATTTTTAACAGATTTTGCATCTTTAAGATTTGGCCATGCACCACTAACTTCCCAAACTGAATTTTCTGCTTTTAGAGAAGTAACAGCTTTTTCTACTGTTTCCTGTCTAGAACCAAACAGTACAACTTTTGCACCATTTTCTAGGAACTTTTTAACAGTTGCATAACCTATACCTCTTGTACCACCTGTAACAACTGCTACTTTGTCCTTTAACATAATTTCATCACTCCTAAAATTAATTTCAAATATACCCTTATCACTAAAATAATATATCTATATATCATTTCATACATATATTATAATTTTTATTAACACATTGTCAATAAATAATCTGATATTCATGTATAGTATTTTTTATGAGAGCTATAACTCAAAACTATCACTTTTCTAGATAATTGTAAGTAACAATCCATCAATAATAGCCACTATTAGAAACATTACACAACCTTTTTTAAAGAATAGAAATTGTTTCTTTGGATTAGAATATAATTCCGATTTATTTCCTGTACAGGTAAATCTAACTCTTTTAGAATTTCTCCACCACAATATATCAATGACATTCCCCTCTATGTTCTAGATTATAATTAAAATAATCTAAGTTATATACGCATTTTATGACACTTCATATCTATAATAATTACTGAGGTGGTTATTTTGAAGTATGATAATTTGCAAAGTTTGATACAAAACAGTAATAGTACAAGAAAATATTTTTTATCTTTACCGGTTAATGTTCAATTGGAACTTCATAAACATAATGAATATATACATTCAGCACATCAACTCCATAACCTTGTATATTCTATGGAAAATAATTGTTGTAGTATGAATGAAATAAAATGAAATTTTCTAAGGTTTCATTTTATTTAAATATGTTATATTTTAGCTAAAGTAATATTTGATAAAATAAAATTCTGTTAGTTAGTTATTGCTAACCGATACTTTAAAGTAAAGCAGATACTAATGTTAGTATCTGCTAACTACTATCACTCATTATACTGATTATTAAGGCTCTATGTCAATAGTTGGGGTAAATCCACTAAAATGAAATAGATTAGATAGACAAGTGATAGTATTATGCTATCACTTGTTTTTGGTTAATTCTATTTAGTAGTTGATTATATCCTGACCTTGTATAAGTTTTTTCAATATAAGGCAAATCATTTTCTGTTGCTAATCGCATTCCTGAATAATCAGAATCTGACTTTGGGTTTACTTGTCCGTTTATAAAATCTTCATGATAAGTAAAGATTGAAAATTCAGCAAGTAGCTTTGAGATAACTTTGTTATTTGTATAGATTACAATATACTTTTCATTTACAATATATGGCAATAACAAATCCTTTAACTTTTATTCAGTTAAATAATTGGGAATCGTACCCATTACTGCAAGCCAAGGTTGGTATGTTAAATTCTCAGCAATATAAAAATCATCAACTGCATAAAGCATATTAAAATTGCCATTTACTGATACATAGTAATCATTAATGTAGTTTAGTATTCCCTCTTTTTCTATTAGTTTGTTCAATGGAAATGGTATTTTTTGTAACTGAACTAAGTTATTCATCCTTTCACCTTGCTATTAGAATATACTCAGATTATAGTATATTTGAGTACAAACTACAACACTTTTAAATTTAATATTAAAAAGAAGTCGGCTAACATAATAAAATGTTAACCGACTTTAAGGGTATATAGAATATTGGGTAAAACAATTTTAGCAAGCAGCAATTACTTAATAAAATTATGAATTTCTGAAGAAATTCGTTTTGCTACCATTGGATTATTCATTGTATAAATATGAACACCATCCACATCACTTGCAAGTAAATCTATGATTTGACTTATACCGTAGGACATACCTGCATCAAAAAGTGAATCTTTATTACTGCCAAATTTATTAACTATTCTTTCAAGTTGTGTTGGTATTGCAACTCCACATAAAGATACCATTTTCTCAAGTTGAGATTTACTGATAGCAGGCATAATACCGGCTATAATAGGTACATCAATATCAGCTACTTTGCACTTTTCCTGAAAATCATAAAAATAATTATTATCAAAAAATAACTGTGAAAGTAATACTTCTGCACCTGAATTGACCTTTTCTTTCAGGTGCTTAATGTCAGCTACTGAACTCTCAGACTCAGGGTGACCTTCAGGATAACAAGCACCTAAAAAGCAAAAATCATATTTAGACTTCATATATGCAATTAAATCTGAGGCATATTTAAAGTCATTCTTTGCTTGAACATTAGGAACTTTATCTCCTCTTAAAGCAAGAATATTCTGTACACCTGACTGTTGTAACTGTTTTGCTATTAAGTCAATTTCATCCTTACTATAATTTAGGCAAGTTAAATGAACAACAGGTTCTATGTTATACTTTTCCTTAATTTTCCTTGCAACTTCTATGGTGCTATTACAGTTTTCACTACCACCTGCACCAAAGGTTACACTGATAAAATCAGGATTAAGTTCACACAAAATATCAAGTGTTTCATCAATACTGCTTAACTCACTGTTCTTTTCAGGTGGGACAATTTCAAAAGAAAGAGTTTTCTTTTTGTCTTTATATAGTTCAGAAACTTTCATTACTTTACTTCTTTTCTAATAATCTTTGCAGCCTCAACCATATTCTTTAGGCTCTTTTCTGTTTCAGGGATACCTCTTGTTTTTAGACCACAGTCTGGGTTTACCCATAGCTTTTCTTTATCAATCTTAGTTAGCATTAAATGAAGTGCATTGACAATTTCTTCAACTGATGGAACTCTAGGTGAATGAATATCATATACACCCGGGCCTACTTCTGTTTCAAAGTTATGTTCCTTAAGTGAAGTTAAAATCTGCAAATCTGAACGAGATGCCTCAAATGTAATAACATCAGCATCCATATCATCAATAGCAGGGATAATATCTGTAAATTCACTATAGCACATATGTGTGTGAATCTGTGTATCTGCTTTAACTCCACTATGAGTTAATCTAAATGCAGGAATTGCAAAATCCAAATATTCTTTCTGCCAATCAGACTTACGAAGTGGCAACTTTTCTCTTAAAGCTGCTTCGTCAATTTGGATAATTTTGATACCATTCTTTTCAAGGTCAAGGACTTCATCACGAATAGCAAGTGCAATCTGTGAAATAGAGTCTTTAATAGAAATATCTTCTCTTGGGAACGACCAGTTAAGAATTGTTACAGGGCCTGTAAGCATACCTTTCATAATCTTATTTGTTAATGACTGAGCATATACTGACCAATCAACTGTAATTGGCTTTTCTCGATATACATCACCCCAGATAATTGGAGGCTTAACACATCTTGTACCATAGGACTGTACCCATGCTTTTTCTGTAAATAGGAAACCACCAAGTGCTTCACCAAAGTACTCTACCATATCATTTCTTTCATACTCGCCATGAACAAGTACATCAAGACCGATTTCTTCTTGAAATTTAACACATTCTGCAATTTTCTTTTTGTTGAAATCTACATATTCTTCCTTAGAGATTTCACCTTTCTTAAATGCTGAACGGTTGGCCTTTACCTCCTTAGTCTGTGGGAAAGAACCGATAGTTGTTGTTGGGAATAAAGGTAGGTTAAGTTCAACCTTTTGAAGTTTCTGTCTTTCTGCTCTTGCAGGTAGTCTTGTGTAATCCTTATCTGTAACACTGGATAGTCTGTCATATACAGCCTGATTAAAGCAATCTCTCTGTTCTGTAAATAACTTCTTATTATTCTTGTATGTTTCTTCATTTGCATAATCACTTAAGTCAGCTAATAATTTTAACTCTGATAGTTCAACCAGCTTTTCTTCTGCAAATGAGAAGTGAGAAAGATACTTAGCATCTAACTTTATTTCGTGCTTTAGAGTATAAGGAACATGAAGCAATGAACAAGATGTTGAAAGCACTGTGTTAATACCCTTATTCTTCAAATCATTAAGAGTTTCAAGTGTCTTTTCATAATGGTTCTTCCAGATATTTTTACCATTTACAAGACCTGCAAATAAAACCTTATCACTTGGGAAACCAAACTTATTAACTAGGTTATATGTTTCTTTACCCTCAATAAAGTCAAGACCAATACCATCAAATGGCTTGTTAATTAAATCAGCATATACATCTCTTACATCACCAAAGTATGTTTGTAGAAGGACTTTGCAATTTTCCTTAACTGAAAGGATTTCATCATAAATCTTGTTAAATAATGCTAGGTCATCACTTGTCATATCCTTTACAAGTGATGGTTCATCTATCTGTAACCACTTAACATCGTTTTCTTCACACTTAGTAACTAAGTCCTTATAAGCATTGATAACTGCATCTACAAAATCAGCACAAGTTTTGTTGCCTGTAAATCTACATAGCTTTAGTAAAGTATATGGACCGATAACAACCGGTTTTGTTTCGATACCTAAAGACTTTGCTTCATTGTATTCATCAAATAGTTTGTTGCCAACTAGCTTGATTTCTGTATCATCCTCAACTTCAGGAACAATGTAGTGATAGTTAGTGTTAAACCACTTTTTCATTGCAAGTGCTTTAACATCACCTGAATTACCCTGAAAACCACGAGCCATAGCAAAGTAAGTATCAAGGTTAGAAAGGTTAAGTTCCTTGTATCTGTTAGGGATGATATTAAATAATACTGCTGTATCTAAAGTCATATCATAAAAAGAAAAATCATTGCTTGAAATAAAGTCAATACCGGAATTTTTCTGTGTATTCCAATGAATTTCACGCAAAGACTTTGCAGTATCCAAAAGTTCAACTGAAGTGATTTCTTTTCTGAAATACTTTTCAGATGCAAATTTAAGTTCTCTTAATGTACCGATTCTAGGGTATCCAATAACTGATGTTTTCATAATATTCTCCAAATCAAAATTTATATTTTACCGATATTTATATCGCTTGGTGTTAATTATATAACAATCATTTTGATTTGTATAATATATATAATTATAAGTTTGCTATAGTTTTAAACTATAGCAATAATAATTTTGAACATCAGTTTTAAAATCGAGTTTGTTATTATGTAATTTTTTTATCATAGTGTAGTGCCTTTCTTTGGGATGAAAAGATTTTTCATATCTGTTTTTTCTAATTTTAGTAGTTGAATCTTTTTATCTATTCCACCGGCATAATCTGTTAATCTACCATTTGTGCCAACAACTCTATGACAAGGAATAATAATTGAAATAGAATTATGACTGACTGCACCACCTACTGCTTGAGCAGACATTCTATTAGTGCCTTTTTCTTTAGCTATTATATTTGCAATCTCACCATAGGTCATAGTTTTGCCATATGGAATGGTGAGCATAACTTCCCATACTGCTTTACGGAATGGTGTTGTTATCATCAATAACGGTGGTATAAAATCAGGTTCTTTGCCACTAAAATAAATATCAAGCCACTGTGTCACTTCTGTAAAAATAGGAAGTGACTTTTCTATATGCTCTCCTTTTATTGAATCGGCATAGTATTTTTGTCCATCAAACCATAAGCCAATGAGATAATCACTGTCACTAGCCATTGTAATTCTGCCAAGTGGTGAATTGTAATAATATGTATATAACATTATTTAACCTCAAAAATTTAATTATTTCTTATAGTATATCACAAAATTAAGAGAAAAGCATTGCTGATAAATTAATTATAATTCATTACTATATAAAAAATCAGCTAACAGAATAATGTGTTAGCTGATTTAAAAAATACAAATTCATATCATATAAAAATTGATATTACCTTATATTTATATAATAGAACATTATTTATCCATACCACATGGATAAGATTTTTCTGCCTTTGGTTTATTAGATGTAATTGCTTTATAAAAACCATAACCACCTGAAAAATTGTAACAATCATAACCATTTAGAGTAAGAATTCGACAAGCTATATAACTTCTTAATCCACTTTGACACATAACATATACAGGTTTTGACTTATCAATTTCAGCAATTCTATTTCTTAAATCATCAACAGGGATATTAATAAAATTATCAATATGCCCCATTTTAAATTCAAATGGTGTCCTTACATCAAGCAATGTTACCTCTTTATTATCAACCAAACTTTCTATTTCATCATAATGAAACTGTTTTACCTTTTTGGTTACTATATTTTCAATCATAAAGCCTGCCATATTTACAGGGTCTTTTGCAGATGAATATGGAGGTGCATATGCTAAATCAAGGTCTTTTAAATCTACTGCATTAATACCGGATTGTATTGCAGTAGCAATGACATCAATCCTCTTATCTACACCTTCAGTACCTATTATTTGAGCTCCTAAGATTTTTAATGTCGCTTTTTCAAAGATAACTTTCATGGTCATTACTTTTGCATTTGGATAATATCCGGCATGTGATGATGGTGACAAAACAACCTTGTCATAATCAATTTTGGAATTTTTTGCAACTTTTTCAGTAATACCCGTTGTGGCAATAGTCATATCAAATAATTTCAATACGGATGAACCCATTGAGCCTTTATAATGACTATCTAATCCGCAAATATTATCTGCTACAATTCTTCCTTGTTTATTTGCCGGTCCTGCTAAAGAAATAACTGCATCTGTTCCTGTAATTTTATGTTTCACCATAACTGCATCGCCAACAGCATAAATATCTTTTACGGATGTTTCCATCTTATCATTTACCATAATAGCGTTTTTAATGCCTAGTTTTAATCCTGCTTTTTCTGCCAGTGTAGATTCCGGTAACACACCTACTGACATTATCACTAAATCAGCATTTATCTTACCATCATCCTTTAAAAGAACATTCAAACTTTTTTTATCACTTTCAAATGCCGATACATTAGCATTTAGCAAAAGGTTTATGCCTTTACTCATTAGCTTTGAATGAACTAACATTGCCATATCATAATCAAGAATATTCAATACATGTTGAGACCTATGTATTAATGTAACATTTATCCCTAAATCAGATAAATTTTCAGCAACTTCAAGTCCGATAAATCCACCACCGATAACAACGGCCTTTTGTGGTTTTTGAGCATCAACAAAGTTCTTAATTTTAAAAGTTTCCTCAACTGTTCTTAAAGTGAAAATTCTTTCATCTTCTATACCTTTTAAATTAGGCTTAACAGGTTTAGCTCCGGGAGAAAGAATAAGTTTATCATAAGATTCTTCATAGATATTGCCACTATTAAGATCAGTTATTGTAACTATCTTATTGTCGGAATCTATGTCAGTTACTTCTTGCTTAACTCTAACATCAATATTAAATCGACTCGAAAAGCTCTCGGGAGTTTGTAAAGTTAGTTCTTCCTCATCTTCTATAAATCCACCTATATAATAAGGCAGACCACAATTAGCATAGGAAACATAACCACTTCTTTCAATAATAACGATTTCAGCTTTTTCATTAAGTCTACGTAATCTGGTTGCAGCAGATGCACCACCTGCTACTCCACCTACAATTATAACCTTCATTATTCTTTCACTACCTTTCCTTTGTAACTTGAAATACCACCAATATTAATTACATTTACATAACCCATTGACTCTAGAATTGAAACAGCCTCTTCACTTCTGGCTCCACTTAAACAATATACAAATATACTTGTATATTTATCATGAACGATAGTCGATACTTTTGAAATATTATGTAAAGGAATATTGACGCTATGTTCAATATGTCCTTTCTGAAACTCTTCTTCTGTTCTAACATCCAAAAGCATTGCATTTTCGGTATTGATAAATTTTTCAACACCTTTATTAATATTCTGCTGATTTATGTATTCAAAATATGTCATAAACTTACCTCCTTGAATATCTTTCATAATTGCAAATTCAGTATATCAAAGAGGAAATATTTTTTCTGTGACTAAGTCACAATAAAGATTATTTTGATAAATTTCTTAAAGCAGTTATGTCTTTTAATATAACTTTGCCTCTGTTCATTTCAATATATCCTTCATTCGAAAAGATTTTTAACATTCTTGCAACTACTTCTCTTGCAGAATTTACTTCTTGAGCCATAGTTTCTTGAGTCATTTTGATTTGATAACTATCGGTTTTTTCAAAGGTTGATATTAAAAGTCTTGCTAATCTCTTATCAAATTTAGAGAATAACATTTCTTGCATAACAAAAATAACATTAGAAAGTTTTTGGGATGACAACTCATAAACAAAACATTTTACATATATGTTAGTGTTCATAATATTTTTTAGGGTCATTGAGTGAATTACTAAAATTTCAGTATCTTCATCTGCAACTAACTGTACATTTAATGAAATATATGGTATCGCACAAGATGCAGAGAAAATACAACTGTTGCCTTTCGTTATATGGAACAAAGTAATTTCTCTACCTTCTTCTGAAGTGATATACACTCGAATTGAGCCTTACACTACATATATCATACCAAGACAGGCATCAGCAAAATCAAGTATATATTCACTTTTAATATAGGTTCTTATGGTAAAGCCACTTAACAATATTTGCTTTTCAGATATAGAAAGTTGAGAGTAGAAAGGTATTTTTTGAATTAACTTATTTGTATCCATAAAGCAAGCATTAATCATTATGACAATGATGCTCACTTCCACAACCGTTACTACCACATTTATGATTTTTGTCATGATGATGAGAGCATTTTACATTTGGGTTGTAATTTAACATACCGGATAGATAACCGTTAACAACCATATCACAATCACCGGATACACCACCGAATAATTTGATATTTTCTGCTTTTAGTGCGTTAATTGCTCCTTCACCGATACCACCACAAATAAGAATATCAGTATTAAGAGCGTGTAATACACCTGCTAATGCGCCATGACCTTGTCCGCTTGTATCGACAATTTCCGAAGCAATAATTTTATTATCTTCAACATCGTAAATTTTAAACTGCTTTGAATGTCCGAAATGCTGAAAAACATTTCCATCTTCATAAGTAACTGCAATTCTCGTAATATTATCTCCTTTAGTTTTTTTATAATTTGAATGATAGTACTGTTTGTAACAATCACTGCAAATATCTTTATTGCAACAACCGTCACATAGTAGAAAATCACCACCACTAATATGAAGTGGCAACCCATCAACTATGGCAATTGCAATTTTCTTTCTTGCATTTTCGTAAATTTTTTGAACGGTTGTTCTTGCAACCTCCATTGATTTACTACACTCTTCCTGTGAAACACCCTCTTTGTCAATTAATCGGATAGTTTCATATTCATCAACAGTAAGGGTTATCACATTATCTACACAGTCATTATCTTTAGGTACAAAATTTAAAGTATTTGGATAATGACACACCTTTCTGCATTTTATAGGTCTCGCCATTCAATCACCTCTAAAATTATCTAAAAATATAATATCACTATTAATGGCATATGTCAATAACTATTTATGACATATGCCATTAACTATATAATTAATCTGGTATTATTAATTAATATCAAATTGGTAGTTTTAATATAACCAAATAATTTATATAATTGTGGCAACAGTTTTGAAATGAAAGGAAAATTTGTTATGAGTAACGAAAGATTTGAATTAAACAAGAATTTAGCACAGATGTTAAAGGGTGGAGTAATTATGGATGTTACTACACCTGAACAGGCTAAGATTGCTGAAGAAGCCGGTGCTTGTGCAGTTATGGCTCTTGAAAGAATCCCTGCCGATATTAGAGCTGCCGGTGGTGTTTCTAGAATGAGTGACCCTAAGATGATTAAGGGTATTCAGGAAGCTGTTTCTATCCCTGTTATGGCTAAGTGCAGAATCGGTCACTTTGCAGAAGCACAGATACTTGAGGCTATTGAAATTGACTACATTGATGAAAGTGAGGTTCTATCTCCTGCTGATGATGTTTATCACATCGACAAGACAAACTTTAAAGTGCCATTCGTATGTGGTGCTAAGGACCTTGGTGAGGCACTAAGAAGAATTAATGAAGGTGCATCAATGATTAGAACTAAGGGTGAACCCGGTACAGGTGATGTTGTTCAGGCAGTTAAGCATATGAGAATGATGCAGTCTGAAATCAGAAGACTTGTTTCTATGAGCACAGATGAACTATATGAGGCTGCTAAGCAGTTACAAGTTCCTTACAATCTAGTTCAGTATGTTCACGAAAACGGTAAGCTACCTGTTGTTAACTTTGCTGCCGGTGGTGTTGCAACTCCTGCTGATGCTGCTCTAATGATGCAGTTAGGTGCTGAAGGTGTATTCGTAGGTTCAGGCATCTTTAAGTCAGGCAACCCTAAGAAGAGAGCTAATGCTATTGTTAAGGCTGTTACTAACTACAATGATGCAAAGATACTTGCTGAACTTTCAGAAGACCTTGGTGAAGCTATGGTTGGTATCAACGAACAGGAAATTGAAATTCTAATGGCTGAAAGAGGAAAGTAATAATGGATGTTGCTGTTTTATCTTTGCAAGGTGCAGTAATTGAACATATCCAAATGCTAGATAAACTAGGTATTGAAACTTTTGAAATCAGAAAAAAGTCTGACCTAGATAAGCACTTTGACGGTTTGATTATTCCCGGTGGTGAAAGCACAGTACAAGGTAAATTACTTCATGAACTTGACATTTATGATACATTAAAAGAAAAGATTGAAAATGGTTTGCCTGTATTCGGTACTTGTGCCGGACTGCTACTTCTTGCTAAAAGTATTGATAATGACGATAAGACTCACTTAGCTACTATGGATATTACTGCTATGAGAAATGCTTATGGCAGACAGTTAGGCAGTTTCTATACTAACAGTTCTTTTGATGATAAGGGTGAAATACCTATGACATTTATCAGAGCACCTTATATTTCAAGTGTGGGTGATAATGTTAAGGTACTTGCTACAGTTGACGGTAAAATTGTTGGTGCAAAAGAGGGCAATCAGCTTGTAACTGCTTTTCATCCTGAACTAAATGATGACTTAACAGTACATAAATATTTTGTAGATATTATAAAAGAAAATATGTGATTTTCCCTTGGATGTTTTCTGTTTTATTCAGAAAGCATCCATTTTTTATTACCTATTTATCCATATACACTCACAATAATAAAATCATTACATAATTTATAGTGACTAAAAATTTTAAGGTGATTGTATGTCACAAGTAATAGATTTATGTAAAGCCGAATTAAACAAAGACTATATTGTTCACAAGATAAAAAATAACAACAAGGTATACGAGAATTACGGAATATTTGAAAATGCACCTATTGTACCTTTATACAGAAGTATGGGCAAAAATATCTCTGCTTACAAAACTTATTATGGTATCTTTGCTATTAGAAATGAAACTGCTGAAAATATAAAGGTGAGAAATGTGTGATAATAATTTAGTAATATTAATGGGTAACCCTAATGTGGGTAAAAGTTCTATATTCAACAGACTTACAGGGGACAATCAACACACAGGTAATTGGACAGGTAAAACTGTTGAATGTGCAGAAGGCAAGTTAAAATGCAACAAGGATATTTGTATTGTTGATTTACCGGGTATATACACTTTATGTGCTGCTAATGCTGAAGAAATTTGCAGTAAAAACTTTTTGTTACAACACAAAGATGCACTTGTAATAGTTGTCGTTGATGGTAATAACATCTACAAAAGCCTTACACTTATTGAGGAAGTTTCTAACATAACAAGTAATGTAATTATATGTATCAATCAATATAAAAGTGCAACAAAGTCCGGCACTAAAATTAACATAGATAAGCTAAAAGAAATACTGAAAATTCCAATTGTTACTGCAGAGGCTACTGACAGAAGTTCACTTGATATACTTAATAATATAATAAATATTAATATAAACAATCATTTTCCTACACCTATAAAACATAGAAAACTTGATAAGGAAAATATTATTAAAGAAGTTGTTGATGACAGGTGCAATGACAGGCAAAGAAAGTTAGATAAAATTTTCACTTCAAAAGTTACCGGTATTCCTATAATGTTTGTGTTACTTGCAATGGTACTGTACATTACTATTATTGGTGCTAACTATCCCAGTGATTTTTTGAGTTATATATTTGCTAAAGGTGGAGAATATCTATATGAATTTTTAAAATATATTTCTTTGCCTAGTTATATAATTTCTTTAATATGTGATGGTGTGTATAGGACAGTAACATGGGTAGTTGCAGTTATGTTGCCACCTATGGCTATCTTCTTCCCTATATTTTCTTTACTTGAGAATTTCGGGTATTTACCTAGAGTTGCATTTAATTTAGACAGAGTATTTTGTAAAGCTAATTGCAGTGGAAAACAAGCATTAACTATGTGTATGGGTTTTGGCTGTAATGCTTGTGGTGTTACCGGTTGTAGGATAATTAACAACAGAGAGCAAAGGCTAAATGCTATTGTTACAAATAACTTTGTACCTTGTAACGGTAGGTTTCCTACACTTATTTCCATTATCACTATATTTATGACTTCTTACTTTAGCAGTAAATTACGGTCACTTGTATCTGCATTAATACTTACGGGATTTATTATATTAAGTATTATTGTTTCTATGGGTATTTCATTTTTACTTAGCAAAACTATACTGAAAAATGGAAACAGAGATTTTGTAATGGAAATGCCTAAATACAAGAAACCGAAAATTATTGCTACTATTTATGAGTCAATTAAGAATAGAGCAGTTTTCGTGTTGCTTAGAGCATTAGTTGTGGCTTTACCTGCCGGTGCTATAATTTGGTTATGTGGTAATATTAAAATCAATGACTACACTATATTAAGTTATATTGTTAATTTTCTTAATCCGATTGGAAAAGTATTTGGACTTGACGGTGAAATACTTATTGCATTGTTACTGGGCTTTCCGGCTAATGAAATTGTAATTCCCATTATGTTAATGGCTTATTGTGGCAGTAGTACACTTGTTGAATGTAGTGACTTAGGAGCATTAAGTAACCTACTAATCAGTAACGGTTGGACTATTAAAACTGCAATTTGTATGATAATTATTGTATTAATGCACTTTCCATGTTCAACAACTTGTCTTACTATTTATAAGGAAACAAAAAGTAAATTATGGACTTTGATTTCTATTTTATTACCGACTATAACAGGATTAATATTTTGTTTTCTTATAAATATAGTTATGTAAAAAAGGTATCTCACTTACTTACTAAAGTTTGTGAGATACCTTTTTAATTCATATTAAATTTTAAAAAGCTACTTAACACATAAATATGCAAAATATCCGGCATAACAAAGTAACATTAATATACCACAAGGTCGTCTCAATTCTTTATGTTTAATTGTACCTAACCAAAGAATTATACCTGCACCGATAGCTACACAAGTATCAATTAAGAATTTGCTTTCAAATGGCACATCACAGATAAGTCCTGTAATACCAATTACAAATAATATATTAAAGATATTACTGCCTACTATATTACCGATAGCTATACCAACATTACCTTTCTTTGCTGCTGTAATTGAAGTTACAAGTTCAGGTAGCGAAGTACCAAATGCAACAATAGTTAAGCCGATAAATCTATCACTCATACCAAAGAACTTTGCTATGTAAGATGCACCATCTACTGCAAAGTCACTACCCTTTACTACCATAATGCCACCTATAACCATAAGCAATAGACATTTCCAAACCGGAAAATCTTTTGCAGTTTCTTCTTCAGTAGGTGAACCCTTTTTAGCCATATAAAATAGATAGCCAAGAAAAGCAACAAATAAAATACATAGAATTACACTTTCAAAGAAAGTAATCTTTGAATCTGTATAACCGAATATCATCATTACAACAGTAATACCTATCATAAAGGGTATTTCATAATATAATGTTGACTTTTGGATAGCAACACTTGTTATAACTGAAGTAATACCTAGAATAATCAATATATTCATAATATTACTGCCTACAACATTACCTACTGTAATTCCGGCATTACCGTTTATTGCAGCAGTAATACTAACTGCTGCCTCAGGCATACTTGTACCCATTGCTACAATGGTAAGCCCTACTATTAACTGAGGTATTCCCATTTTCTTTGCAATACTTGCAGCACCTTCTACAAACCAATCAGCACCCTTTACAAGTAACAGGAAACCAACCAGCAATAAAAGCACTTGTAATATCATCATAACTGTTCCTCTTTTCGTTCTAAATCACTACTTAATCAAGTAATATAATAACATAATCAACATATAAAAACAATCAAAATAGTAACATAAAATTTGTAAAAATAATTGTAAAATCTTGACTATTTTTAGGTGTTGTAATAAAATAATTGTAAGCAGTTAGGTATAGCTTACTAACTGCAAAAATAATCACAAAAGGAGTTTTTAAAATGTTAGACATTCTAAAGAATGAAAAATTATGGTGTGCAGTTGCAGGTGCAGCAGCAATAGTTGTAGGTAAGAAAGTACTTAAGTCTGAAAAGACAAGAAACCTAGCAGTTACAGGTCTTGCAAAAGGTATGAAGCTACAGAATGATGCAAAGGCTACATTCCAGAACATTAAGGATGAAGCTTCTGACATTTGTTATGATGCTAAAACTGAAGCAGGTATTACAGAAGAAGCAGTAGCTGAATAATAAGAAGTGAATATTAATGAAATTCAAAATTGTATATGATAAACCTTGTCGTATTCGTTTCAGATGTGGCAACTATGCTATACCTAAAGAATATGAGGAGAGTATTCGATTTTATATTTCTACAAGTAGTTTTGTAAAAGAAGTTGGTGTTACAAGCATTAACGGTGGTATTCTTGTTATGTACAAGACCGGTTTCAGAGATAAGGTTGTTGAATTAGTTAAGAACCTTAATATAAACACTCTTGCTCCTATGGCAGAAAAAAGAGAATATGGCATAAAAGAAATTGATAAAGAATTTAAAGACAGTTTACTTAAAATTGCTTTAAAGAGAGTATTTTTCAAAGCGTTTGTGCCTAACCCTATTGCCACAGCACTTACAATTTACAACAGTGTTAAGTACATTAAAAATGGCTTAAAAGCACTTAGTGAATGTAAGTTAAATGTTGATGTACTGGACAGTGCATCCATTGTCGCTTGTTTTGCCAGAAAGAACTTTAAAACTGCAAGTACAGTTATGTTCTTACTATCAATTTCAAGCCTACTTGAAAAATATACAAGAGAAAGAACAAAGGCTGTATTGACTGACAGTCTAGTTATTAAGACTGATAAGGTATGGCTGGTAACTTCCGGTGAAGATGTTGAGATACCTATTACAGAACTACAAGTTGGGGATGAAATCCGTATTCATACCGGTAATGTTATTCCTATTGACGGTATTGTTACTGATGGTGAAGCTACTGTTAACGAGGCATCTATTACAGGTGAATCTCTACCGGTAATGAAGGTTGCTGATACTTCTGTTTATGCAGGTACAGTTATTGAGGAAGGTTCTGTTGTTGTAAAAGTCAGAGAACTTTCTTCTAACACAAAGATTAGCAAGATTATTGAACTAATTGATAATTCAGAAAATCTAAAGGCTAGTGTACAGAGTAACGCAGAAAACTTAGCTGACAGAATTGTACCATTCAGTTTCTTAGGATTCTTCTTAACATTGATTTTCACAAGAAATGTAAACAAGGCTCTTTCACTTTTGATGGTTGACTATTCTTGTGCTATTAAGCTATCAACCCCTATTGCAGTAATTTCTGCTATTAGAGAGGCTGCAGTACACGATATTACTATTAAAGGTTGTAAATACCTTGAAGCATTTTCAAATGCCGATACTATTGTATTTGACAAGACAGGTACTCTGACTAATGCTGAACCTACTCTTGAAAAGATAGTTTCTTTCGGTAAATACAGTGAAGAAGAAATACTAAAAATTGCAGCTTGTCTTGAGGAACATTTCCCTCACAGTGTAGCAAATGCAGTTGTAAATGCTGCTAATGAAAGAGGCATTGCTCATTTAGAGGAACATACTGAAGTTAACTATGTTGTAGCACATGGTATTTCTACTACACTACATGGCAAGAAAGCTATTATCGGTAGTAAGCACTTTGTTGTTGAAGATGAACACATAACTGTTACTGATGAACAAGATGAACTTATCAATGAAAAGTCCGGTGCTTGTTCTGTACTTTACCTAGCTATTGGTGATGAATTAGTCGGTGTTCTTTGTATTAGTGACCCTCCTAGGGCTGATGCTAAGGATGCTATTACTGAACTAAAGTCACTAGGTATTGATAACATTGTTATGCTAACAGGTGACAGTTATAAGGCAGCAAAAATGACTGCTGAACAACTTGGCATTACAGAATACAAGTATCAGGTACTACCTGAGGACAAACATAAATACATAGAAGATTTGAAAGATAAAGGTCACTGTGTAATTATGGTTGGTGACGGTATTAATGATACCCCGGCTTTGGCTGCTGCTAATGTATCTGTTGCAATGAATGATGCATCAGATATTGCAAGAGAAACTGCTGATATTACTATTAAAGATTCTTCACTAAATCAGCTGGCTAGAGTTAGAATTTTAAGTAAAGAATTGATGGAGAGAATTCATAAAAATTACAGATTTATTTTAGGGTTTAATTCTTCCCTACTTTTACTTGGTTTTATGGGTGTTATTACTCCTTCTCTTTCAGCTTTACTTCACAACGCATCAACAATGATGATTTGTGCAAAATCTATGACTCCTTTATCCGATAAGAAAAAGAAGGATAAAGAAGTTAAGAAAATTGAAGAAACATCATCAACAGAAGAATGATGATACATAAAAACAGACATCAACTATAAAAAGTTGGTGTCTGTTTCTTTTATATAATTATGTATGTATTTAATTCTCTTTATATGTTTTAAATCCGATAACTTGAAGTGCAAAGCATGCAACTGCAAGTATTAATAAGAAAATAAAACTATGAGTAGAACCACCGGCAGTTTTCTCAGCATAATTCATAGAATTATCCATACTTTGTGCTGATGAAACTAAAACAGCACATACGCTTGTACCAACTGCTCCTGCAAACTGCATTAATGTATTAAAAGAAGTATTACCATATGCCTTTTGCTGAACAGGAAGTCACAAATTACCGATAGTCATAGTATTACCAAAAGCTATACCGCAACCGATACCAAAAATAATATAGAAACCTATTACCATATATGTATTAAGTGACATATCGAAAATTGTAAACAACAGTACACCCATTGCCAAATTAAACAAGAAACTGTTTGTTGACCTTTGCTCTGATGATTCAATCATTTCAGCCGGAAAACCTGTTTTCTTCATAGTATCCTTAATGATTTTTGAGTCATATAATCATCTCTGGAATATCAACTTACCGTATGAGGGACTAGCCACTTACCTTTCCACACATAGATGACCATTAATACTAGACCTACCATCCAAGATACCGGATACAAAACATAGATACCGTCTATTGTACTAAAGAATGGTAATACCACTTGTAACCATACAATACGAAATAGGCACATTGAAGTTAGTAGTACAACCATTGGTGGGATACTTTTGCCTGTACCTCTAACTGTACCGGCTAAGCATTGTAAGCAACTGATTAAAATATAGAATGGACAGAAGTAATCCATTGCCAATTTGCCATATTCTATTACATTAGGGTCATTTGTGAAAAGTCGCATTAATGGTGTTGAGAAAGTTAGAAGTAAAATACCTGTTATGATAGTATAAACTGCACCCATTGCAAGGGTTATCCACATACCTTTTTTTACTCTGTCAATTTTATTAGCACCATAGTTTTGACCTACAAACGTTGTAATAGCCATACTGAAACTTAGTACCGGTAAAATATTGAAACCATCTATCTTCATATATGCACCAAAACCAGCCATTGCTGATGCACCAAACTGATTTACACTTGACTGTACAAGTACATTTGAAAGTGAAATTGTCATATTTTGAATACCGGTAGGTAAACCTATTTTGATTATTCTGCCGGCAGTAGATTTATTAAGCTTTATATCTTTTAACTTAATTTTATAAGGTTCATTTACTTTTACCAAATAACCTATTGCTAATATACAAGAAACTACTTGGCTAATATCCGTAGCAATAGCTGCACCCTCAACACCCATACCTAAAATATTGATAAACACAATATCAAGGATGATATTTGTAACTGAGGCATAGCCTAAATAATAAAGTGACCTTTTTGAATTACCTGCTGCATTAAGAATACCTGATGCCATATTATATACAACATTAAATAATAAGCCACCTGAATATATCCTTAAATATGTAACTGAGTCGCCTAAAACCTCTTTAGGGGTATTCATCCAAATAAGTATTTGCCTACTTAGAAAAACACCACCAACTGTTAAAACTAAACCTAGGATTATTGAAATTGCTACTGCTGTATGAACTGCATCATGGGTTCTCTTTCTATCCTCAGCACCTAAATACTGAGATACTACTACACCGGCACCTGTTGCTGCACCTTGGCTAAAGGCTATTAACAAATAAATCAGTGATGTACTGGAGCCTACTGCTGCTAAGGCATTACTGCCTACAAAGTTACCTACTATAATTGAATCAACTGTACTGTAAAGTTGTTGAAGTAAATTACCTAAAATAAGTGGTATTGAAAAGAATAATATTTGCTTAACTATATTACCTTGTGTCATTAAATTTGTTTTTCTTTTGGCAATAGCCATTTATATCATCTTCCCTACTTTTTTCGCCATAAATATTATATAACCTAAGTTGCAAAAATTTCAAGTAGTAATATACACAAAATAAGAGCAGTAGAAACTACTGCCCTTAAGTATTAATTTGTGTCATACCTAGCCTTTAGTTTTTCCAATGCCTTTTTCTCTATTCTAGAAACATATGACCTTGAAATATCCATAATTGAAGATACTTCTCTTTGAGTTAGTGGTTTACTGCCATTAAGTCCATATCTCAGATTGATAATTTGTAATTCTCTTTTAGTTAAAGTTTCAGTTAGGTACTTATTAATCTTTTGAAGATTTAACTTTTTATCAAGGTTATCTGCAAAATCATCATCAATAGAAAGTAAGTCCATTAATTTTAGGGTGTTACCGTCTTTGTCAATATCAACTGCATCTTCCAGAGAAACATTTTGTGAGGACTTTTTCAGATTTCTAAAGTGCATTAGAATTTCATTTTCAATACACCTTGATGCATAACTACTGAGTTTTATATTTTTGTCCATATCAAATGTATTTATGGCTTTAATAAGTCCTATTGTACCGATTGAAACCAAATCATCTTGGTCAACATTTACTGCATAATATTTTTTAATAATATGTGCCACTAATCGCAAATTATGTTCTACTAAAATATTTCTAGCCTTAATATCGCCATTCTTAGACTTTATAAGATATTCTTTTTCTTTTTCTTCTGATAATGGTTTAGGAAATTTTCCATTACCACATATGTGAAGAATAAAAGTAAAAATATACTGACCTAAAAAATTTATAAATTCCAGCACAACACCACCTCCAAATTATTAGTACATTTTATTCAATGAATTTGGCATTTTGCTTGTACATAGAATTTATATTGTGTAATTTTAATTTACAAATAGCAAAACACCTATAAGCTAAAACTAAATTCAGCTTATAGGCATTTTACATGGAAAGAAAATTAAATTATGTGTCTTATAACATTTGACTAAATTCTACTCTTTCTCCACTAGGACCTTGAATTGTAAAGAATTTTACACCATTATCCCAGAAAGGTAAAAAGTGAATTGTATCATTAGTGTTATTAAGGTTGTTGTCACAGATAAACTTGTATGCTTCTTCAATATCATTAACATCAATAGCTAAGTGATTAATAGCACCGGCTTCTGTATTAATGTTGTTATTTTCGCTTGTTTCAATAACTAAATCGTTTAAGCGAAGGAAAGCAACCTTTGAAGTACCATTGACTGTTTGGAATGCTACTTCAAAACCCAATGTTGAATAAAAATCAACGGTCTTATCAAAATCATTTGTTGGAATTCCAATGTGCTGAATTCCTGTAAAATTATTAGTAATCATTACATAACTCCTTGTTCATTAATTCTATTTTCTACTTCTGTGATTTCAGGCATAGCAGGTATTGCACCGTATTTTTCTACACATAAACTTGCAACTGCATTTCCAAAATCAGCAAACTGTGCTGCCTCATCAATGGTGATTTCATCAGGACCTTTACCACTTCTGCAAAGTTGATATAAAAATCCACCCCAGAATGAATCACCTGCACCTGTCATATCAACTGCCTTTGCCTTGTAGCCTTTCACATATCTGCCATCAGTTGCAGTTCTTACGAATGCACCGTCTTTTCCTAAAGTGACAACTACAATCTTTACACCTTTATCAATTAGTATTTGAGATGCCTCTTTGTAGTCTTTAACACCGGTCAAAAGCTCAGTTTCTTCATCAGAAATTTTCATAATATCAACATACTTTACAATTTCACGCATATTAGAAATTGCAGTTTTTTCATTTTTCCAAAGGGAGGCTCTGTAGTTAGGGTCATAAGAAATGACCGTACCGTTTTCTTTTGCTTTTTCAACTGCAAAATATGTTGTTGAGCGTACAGGCTCATCAGTTAATGATATTGAACCAATATGTAAAATACCACTGTTTCTGATAATATCTAGTGGTACATCACTTTTTTCCAGAAATTTATCAGCTCCATGATTTCTGGCGAAAGAAAATTCTCTTTCACCATTTTCAGCAATATCTACAAAAGCTAATGTAGTAAAGTACTCATCGCTTAAAGTAAAGCCATCACTGTTGATTGCACAATTATCAAGGGTTTCCTTTAGATATCTGCCATGCATATCGTTACCTGCTTTTCCGATAAAGGCTGTTCTTGCACCCAGCTTTGACATTGAAGCAAGTACATTTGCCGGTGCACCACCCGGATTCTGTGCAAATAATCTTTGTCCCTGAACATTTCTGCCTTGCATAGTAAAATCAATTAGCATTTCACCAAGTGCACATACAGAAAATGTAGTTTTCTCAATAACAGGACCATCGTCTTCAATTAGAATGTTAAGCTTTTCTAATTTTTCAAGTAAATCTGTACAAACCTTAGAGTCATCTGAATTTACCTTTATTATACCTATTTCACCAATAGGTAAACCCAGTACACCTAAGATTGACTTTGCATTAACTACAAAACTTCCAACCTGTAAATCCACTTCATATGGAACTAAGCTAACTGCACTTACAAGGTTCTTTATATTAACTATATTTCCTAATTTAACTTTAGCAATCATTATTTATCTCCTTACGCAAATAGGGATATAGCAAGGGCACATACAAGACCTACTAATCCGATAATAGTTTCCATAACTGTCCAAGACTTTAGAGTAGTTTTCTCATCAATTTCAAGTAGTGAACCTACAAGCCAAAAGCCTGAGTCGTTTACATGGCTGAAAGCAGTTGCACCACCGTTTATAGCACAAACCATTGCTGCTAATTGTAAAGGAGGTAAAGCCTGTACTGCAGGCATTGATGCCATTATTCCGGCTGTCATTGTCATAGAAACTACTGCCGCACCAACTGATGTACGAATTAGTCCTGCAATTAGAAAAGCTACCAAAATTAGAGGTAATCCACTTTTCTCAAGTGCCGGTCCAATAATATCACCCATTCCGGCATTTTGTAGTACCCAACGGATAATACCACCACCGGTAATTACAAGTAAAATCATACCTGTTGGCTTTAATGCTCTATCAAGAATTTTCTTTAAATCTTCACCACTATAGCCTTGTTTTTTACCTAAGAAGAACATTCCCGCAAGTGTTGCAATAATTAAAGCTACGAATGGTTCACCAAAAAACTCAAATACAGATTTCACTGCACTAGGCATAGGAATATAATTGCTGATTGTGCTCATTAGAATTAGCACTAAAGGGATAAGGATAATCACAAATACAAGACCGAATGGTGGTAATTTCTTATCAAGGCTTGTATCTTGTATTTCTCTCATATTTGATGGTAGTTCAGCATAAATTTTCTTTTCACAAAATCTACCCCAAATAATACCACCAACAATTACTGCAATAATGCCAACAGGAACACCCACAGCAATCATAATTCCTAAATTTACACCAAGCATATTAGCAACCAATACAGAACCGGCTGATGGTGGGATAAAGGCAAAACCTGAAGCCAGTCCTGCTAATAGCGGTATAATGAATGTAAGTGTTGACTTCTTTGTTTTCTTGGCAAGTCCAAATGCAAGTGGAATTAAAATAACAACACCGGCTTCAAAGAAAACTGTAGTTCCCACAATTAGACCGGTGATACCAAGTGCCCAACCGGCCTTTTTCTCACCAAATTTATTTATCATTGTTTGAGCTACACTTTGGGCACCACCGGATACTTCAAGTATTCCACCAAACATTGAGCCTAAGCCGATTAAAAGGACTATTCCCTGAAGGGTGTTCCCTGCTCCATATTCAACAGTATCCATTAACTGTGTAACAGGCATACCAGAACCAACACCAATAACTAGTGCTGAGATTAATAGGCTTAGCACCGGATGAAGTTTGAATTTTATAATTAGTAGTAACAGTATAGCAATACCTACTATAGCTGAAATAACAAGTCTGATAGGATCAGCAGAGAATACTGCTTCAGTCATTTTTGTTCACCGTCTTTCTTACTTTTCAGGAGAGATAATATACTTACCTTTTGCTCTTAGTTCAGGGCTTGATAGAATATCAGCTAGGTTTTCAAGACTTTCTACTGCATAAACCATACTTGAAACATCTAATCTTCCTGAGTCAATAAGATCAAGTGCTCTCTTTTGTGTATATGGGTTAATGAATGATGATTTTAGTTCAATTTCCTTTTGGAATATCTGGAATGGTTTTACTGCGATTGTATCATCAGGTTTTGTTAGACCAAACATCATTACGGTACCTTTATTACCTACAATATCAATAGCCTGTTGGATAGTAGCAGTTTTACCTACACATTCAATAACTGTATTAACCCAAGTCATACCGGCTTTCTTAAGTTCTTCTTCTACGTTCTCGTTAATTGGGTCAATAAGAATATCTGCACCAAGTTTCTTGGCAACTACTCTCTTGCTTTCAACAGGTTCAAGCAATGCTACTCGAGCAGCACCGGCAAGTTTAGAAAGCTGAAGCATTAACAGACCGATCATACCACCACCGATAACAACTACATTACTGCCCGGATGAATGTTACACATATCCATACCATGTAGGCAACAAGCAACAGGTTCTGTCATTGCACCCTGTTCAAATGTTGTGTTATCTCCTAGTTTATAAACCTGTCTTTGATTAACACTACAATATTCAGCAAAGCCACCGTTTACTGTTGTACCGTAGCCAATCATATCTGTACAATAGTGAGCAATACCATTTCTGCAAAAATCACACTTACCACAGTAGCAGTTAGGGTCAATACAAACCCTGTCACCTACTTTATACTTTGTTACATTAGAACCCACTTCTGCAATAACACCTGAAAATTCGTGGCCAAGGATTGTTGGTGGTGTAACCTCAGCAGCACCCTTGTCACCTTCATAAATGTGGACATCAGTACCACAAATACCACAAGCCTTAACCTGAATTAGAATATCCTCAGGGCCAACCTTTGGCATTGGTGAATTTTCAACTCTTAAATCATGTTTTCCGTAAAATACTGCACTTTTCATAAAAAGTACCTCCTTAATAATAATTAATTAATATTTTTGAGTTATGTTTACGACTTATGCATAACTCTTGATTACAAGTCTATTTTAACAAGTATATTTTAAAAACACAAGTGTTAATTTCAATAAATATTGTTAATAATATTTGTCTATATTGCACAATCACATAGGATTGCACATAGAATTACACTATGGTATAATATATTTATAACTTTTACACATCAGTAAATGAAAAGAGGTAGTTATAATGAAAAAATCCGGTTTGACTACTATGGAAGTTAAGAAAATTAACCGTCATAGAGTTTATGATGTTATATATAAGAATAAGTCAATTTCTAAACAAGAAATCGCTTATAAACTAACAATGGGACTTACAACAGTTACACAAAACTTAAAAAGTCTTGAAGAAGATGGTTGGATTTGCAAAACAGGTTACTATGAATCTACCGGTGGTAGAAAAGCTCAATCTATTGAAATTGTAAAGAATGCAAGAACTGCCATTGGTGTATTTATTTTAAAACACAAATTTCTATTAAGAGCAGTTAATCTTTATGGTGAAGTAATTAAAAAATCTGAAGTTAAAATTGACTTTGATACTACTGAAGAATATTACAAAAATCTTGGTAGAGAAGTTATGATGTTTGCAAATTCTATTGACTCTAACCCTGAACATATCCTTGGTGTCGGTATTGCTATTCAAGGTATTATTTCTCCAGACGGTAAAAGTGTTATCTACGGTAAACTACTTGCACATACAGACAGTACTGAAATTAAACTTGAAGATATTGCAAGGTACATTCCATATGAATGTACACTTGAACATGATTCAAAAGCTGCGGGTTTTGCTGAAGTTTGGAAAACTAAACCTCAAGATGCCTTTATTATTCTAACTAATAAAAACTTAGGCAGTGCCTTGGTTATTAACGGTGAAGTTCATCACGGTAAATCAATGTGTAGCGGTACTGTTGAACATATGTGTGTTAGACCTAATGGCAAGAAATGTTACTGTGGAAATAGTGGTTGTCTTGATGCTTATTGTGCTGCTGACAGTTTGATGGAACAAATTAAGGAAGATAGTTTTGATGATTTCTTTGAAAATAAAAATAATGGTGACAAAGAAAATCAAGAGATTTGGAACAACTACCTTGATATAATGAGTGATGCCATTATAAATATTAACACTGTATTTGACAGTGACATTATTATAAGTGGACTGCTGGCATCATACTTTACAGATGAGGATATTTTGTATATGCAAAAAAGAATTTCAAATTCACTTTTTTACAGTAAAAGAGTCATTAACATTACTATCGGTAATCATGGTGAGTCTGCTCCTGCTGTAGGGGTTGCATTTCCATTTATTAAAAGACTAATTGAGTCAATTTAATTATTAAAAATTCATATTATAGAGAAAGGGCTGACACCTAAGTGGTATCAGCCTTTCTTTTACATATTGATTTTACTTTGATTGTTGCAGTACTTCACTGTAATCAATCTTAATAAGTGGTTCATCTCCGATTTTGTCAGCTGACTGATATGCAATATGACCTACAGTACCAACATAATTAATTGTGTTGTCCCTATTGACTGCCATAATATCAGAAGTCTTTCTTTCTGTTGGCTTTTTTCCGTCACTAAAAGTGAAACCCTCACTTTCGGCATCAATCATAAACTGATTTGCTACTTCCTTATCCTTTAGATAAACATAGATTCTTCCTTCATTTTCTGCTAATAAGTTTTTAATTCTTGACATAAAAATTCTCCCTTTGAGTAATAATTCCACAAAGAGAGGTAAAAAAATAACACCCATCGTTACCGATAGATGTTGACCAGTCTAAATATATACACACCATCGGTTAAGCTTTACCACCTTGCCTTTTGGTAGGTTGGTGTGCGATCATAGGGCTTACTCCCTCACGCACTCTTTATGGTAGTTTTATAATAACACTTGATAATTTATATGTCAAGAAGAATTTAAAATAATTTCAAAAGTAAAACTGACACCACATGGAGTGATGTCAGTCATTACTTTTATTAGATTAATTTACCTTTACTTTACACTTTAGAGTTTCACCATTTGTTTTAACGATGATTACTGCATTACCTTTTTTCTTAGCTAGGATTTTGCCGTATTTATTTACGGTAACAATCTTAGTATCGGAAGAAGTGAATTTTGCAATTCCTACTTTACCCATAACTTTCAGTGTATAGCATTTATTTTTCTTTAGTGTAAGTGAAGTTTTGTTTAGCTTAGGTTTCTTCACTACAAGTGTCATAGTTTTAGATACCTTATTATTTGTAACGGTAATTTTAACTGTACCTAACTTATAAGTAGTGATTACACCCTTACTGTTTACCTTTGCAATTTTAGTATTGCTACTCTTATAAGTAGTTTTACCAACAGGATTTTTAATTGTAGCTTTTACAGTAGTTTTAGCCTTTACATAAACAGATTGTTTAGCTTTCTTTAGAGTAATAGTTGTTTTCTTTAACTTTGGAACAACCTTTTGGGCTACAATCACCTTACCACAAGTTGAACAATGAGAACCCTCAGATAAACCTGTATGTGTATATGTAGGTCTTACTGCCTTATCCTTAACTACTGTATGACCTAGCTTTGGAACTGTTTTTTGTGGAGTAATTACTTCGCCACATACTGAACAATGCTTACCCTCTGTTAGGCCATCCTTTTCGCAAGTTGGTTTAACTTCTTTATCTATTACAACTGTATGAGCTATCTTTTCAATAGTTTTCTCAGAAACTACCTTATTACAAATAGAACATACATATTCTTTCTTACCTGTTTCTTTACAAGTAGCTTCTTTAAGCACTTTCCAAGTACCGTTATGTAGAACTGTAACTGTTGTAGTAACTGTTTTACCATTTGAAGCAATGGTTAATGTTTGTTCACCGGCTTTTGTATTGTCAAAACCTGTTACTGTGTAATCATCAACATATGATGAAGAACCATCTGTATAAACTGCAACCAGCTTTAAACCGTCATTACAGAATGTTTCACCTTCAAAATACTGTTTTACAGAGAAATCAGTTGTGATAACCAGTTTTTCAACCTTATTTTCAACAACATTAATGTTATAAGTTGCTGAGATATTATTTGAAGTTGTAGCAGTAATTACTGCTTTACCACTCTTTATGAATGATACTACACCATTGTTATTAACTGTGGCTACTGAATTATTACTTGAAGTCCATTTAACTGACTTATTAGAAGCGTTATTTGGTGTAAAGTTGGCTATCAGCTTTGTCTTTTCTCCCACATAGAAAGTATCTTTATTTTCTGTATATGGAGAAGTTACATTAATTGAAGTTGCTTTTACTTCTGATTTACCGGTGAATTTAGCAGTAATTTCTGCAAATTCAGTCATTTCAAGAATATATGTAGGGTCTGAACTTACCTTTTGACCGTTTACATACCAACCTGCAAAAATTGAGTCAGTTGACTTTTCTGCTGTAAGTGTTACATCATCACCAACAAAGTAGTAACCGTCACTAATTGTCTGTGTAACATTACCGTCACCCTCTGTAACAATAGTTAAAGGTAATTTCTTATTAACCTTAAGAACTGTTGGTTCGGAAGTCATTACTTCTAGTTCTTTATTTTCAAGAATTCTGATTGATAGATAATCCGAATTACTTAAACCTGTAACAGTAGCATCAACCTTATTGTTAATTGTCACTGCCTTTGACCAATCAGCTTTTGCAGTTAATGAAGAAACCGTTGCTACTTGATATGAATAGTTTTCGTTTAGGTTAGTTAGATAATACTTACCATCTGAATATTTAACTGAAACATTTTTGCTAACTGACTTTTTAGCATAAACATTTACTGTTGTAATCTTACCGGACATATTATTGCTACTAGACTTTAGTCTAACTCTTAGGATAGTTCTTACTGTCTTAGGATATACATTGATATATCCGTCACAAGTATGCCATACACCATCTTCTGTGCAATACTCATACTTATCATCAAACTTTTCTACTGTACGAAGATTGTTATAATCAATAGTTACTGTTGGTGCTGATGGCTGAGTGATACTTTCTTTACTTTCAATATCAAAGATACTGTCTCTTGAAGATAAGATTTTTTCATAAACATAATCAAATACTTCTTCAATATCCTTTGCATTAATACCGAAGTAATCATTTACTTCTTTAATTATCTTTGCATCAAATTCTTCATCAGTATGAATAATATTTGAATTGTCACTATTAATATACTTATAGAATAGTTGTTCACCCAGTAGTCTAATCTGACAAAGTGACTTCATTTCATATAAAGTATATTCAGCTAATGAGTCGTCATTTAAAGAAGAATCATCAGAAACAATATCATTAAATAAACCTGTTGAAAGGAGATTACTGTTTTTATTCTTATAACTGTTAGAAATTGTGTTATAACCTGATTCTACTGCCATTGAAATATAGTTTGCAATAGCAAATGAATCTGCTGCCTCATACATATCACCAATGCCAAAGGCTAAATCTACTACTTGGAATGTAGCTGAAAGTGCTTCATACCAAATTGCCAACTTACCAAGTGACTTAGAAATAGCTTCATCAAGTACAATATTTGCAACTGAATTTGCAGTAGCTGAGGCGAAATTCTTAGCAAGTTCTAATCTAAAGTTATATGAGTCATTTAGTAACTGTGACTTTAGCTTTTTAGCCTCATCAGCGATTAGCTTTTTGTAGTTGGTATTAGCTGACTTATACATTAATGAATTAAGCTGAGAGTCTTTCATAAAATCTCTAAAGCGTTCTTCATCAGAATAATAACTGATTAAAGTATTTAGTAGTAATGTGGCTTGTTCGACAGATGCTTGAGCCTTTAACTGAGTATAAAGGTAACGAGAAGTAACTGCATCGTTATAAGCATTAATAGGATTTTCTACTAATAATTCAACTGCCATACCACCGTATTCACTTACACCTGTGATACCCTTAAATAATGCTGAGTTTTCACTATAGCCTAGGTTATCACCAACTAGCTTTTTAAATGTAGTAACTGATATACCACCAACTGCTGATAGTCCAAGTTTTCCATAGAATGTATTAATAATTGAATCTTCATCAGTTGAGTTTTCTAAATTACCTGCTAATTCGTTTATTGTATTAGTGCTATCTAATGCATTACTGATAATAGCAGTTACCTTTTCTTTGGTTGTATTATCACCAAAATCAAAGGAATCACAAGAACTTTCTATAACAGAAAGAGCATTCTTAACTGCACTTACATACTGGTCACTTACTAATCCGTTAATGTTTTGTTCTGAATTATCATCGGTAATCATTTTAACAAGTAATTCATCAATTAACTTCTTCTTATCATCCTTTGTAAGTGTTTCAAAATCAAGTGTTAATGCAAGTTTTAGGCTATTATAAACACCCTCACCAAGAGAATTAGCCATATCACTGTTTTTAACATATAGGAAGTTGTTACCGTTTAATAGATAATCAGCTGATGACTTTCTGCTATTATCTTCTGTAGAAGTTAAGTCGTTAACTTTATCTGTAGAATTAGCAAAACTATAATAGTTAAAGTCTATCGGTGTTACTGTTACACCACCACCGATACCGTCAAGAACCTTATATGATGCTGACTTAAACTGTGCAATATCATCATAGTTAATTGCGTTATATGCTACATAATCAAAATAAATTGATTCATTAGGAGCAAGAGTATTTATATTTGTAGAAACACTGCCATCCTTTGAGTACTTATAATCAACATACTTACTTTGATTATCTGCTGATACAGTTCTAACATTCATTAGTCTTGCATCTACTGAAAAATCAGGAGAATAATTTTCATCTGATGGGTCAAGACCAAGTGCTGTTGAAGTAATATTCTTTACAATATTATTAAAGTCAAGAGAAGGACAAATTGCATCAATATTACCAACATTCTTTAGCCCTATATTAAAGTAGAAAGCATTGTTTCTGATTTCTTTACATACTTCAACATTAAACATTATGTTTGTCATACCGTAAACATCAATAGGTTCATCGGTTTTGAAAGAAGTCTTAACTGTCTCTTCAAACTCACTTAGCACACCGGAATAATCTGCTGACAAGTCATAAGAACCTACCTTATCACCACGAACAATCCATGACAGTGTCTTAGTTTCTTGACCTACAAGTTTATCAAACTTAACATTCTTACTGTTACACCATTCACCGGAAACATTATCCATTAGGTGAAGTCCATCAGGTACATTTAGGTTCACTTCATTATTTGTTAGGACAAAGTTTTTAGTTGCGTTATTTACAATATGAAGTTTTACATCAAAGAATTCTTTTAGTGTCTTTGCAGTAGCATCAAACTGTAGAATTGCAATAAACTCTTTATTCTCTTTATTTGGAATAAAGCTAATACCACTAATAGTAGAATTTCCGTTACCGTTAGGTTTGTTTTCGTTAGGTTTAGAGCCACCGGAATTAGAAACAGTATATTTTATAATTTTGTTATTATTTCTAATATACTTAATTGGAATTTCTTTCTCACCATATCTAACAGTAACTTCAACAGAATAAACATTTTGGTTAGCTGGGTCATATACATCGATACCTGCATCAACAATTTCGTTAAATGTCATTCTTGTTACTTCAAAAGTACCGGTAACAAGTTCTTCCTTAATCATAGTTAGAGTAATTTCTCTAGTTGCATTTGTAAGGACTGTTACATTCTTTCTAACAGGTAAATATCCTGACTTGTAACAACCTACTAATGTATCACCACCGGCAAGGTTGTATGAAGAATAACCGTTATTATCGGTATAAATAACCTTTTGGTTATCTTCACCTAGATTAAAGTAAACAGGTGCTTGAGGAATAATCTTGCCCTTTTCATCAACTACTTTAACTTTTACTGTACCGATTGCAGTTCTTTCTTTAACTGTTACTGTGAAAGTTGCAGTTGACTGTTCACCAAATGAGTCTGTTACAGTTAGCTTAACTTCATATGTACCTGCTAATCTATAACTTTTAATAGGTTGAATATCATCTGAATAAGTACCGTCACCAAAATCCCAATGATATGAAACAATGCTGTCATCATCTGTTGAAGAATAACCGTCAAAATATTCTTCAACTCCCTTTTCCATTACTTCATTACCGTTGATTCTGGCAACAGGTTTTTCGTTATTTTCTTTATCTCCAACAGTTTTGTATTCTACTGTATTTGATAAAGTTGAGGAATAGTTACCTGACTCATCATAAGTTTCTACTTTGTAAGTGTATTTTGAATCAGACTTAGAACTGATAGTATCATAAAATTCATATGAATGATTAGAAGAAACTTGTCTTGAACCTAAGTATGTTTCTCTGCCCTTTTCATCAATTCTATAAACCTTAAAGCCTGATAGGTCACTGTCTTTATTATCTGACCAATTAAGAGTTACTGTGTTTTTCTTAATTTCTGCTTTTAGGTTATTAATTGAGGGTGCTAAATCATCATATGTATAAGTATAAACTTTGCTATATTCTGACTTTAGACCACTTGTATCCGTACAATATACTCTAACATAAACTTTCTTTGAGTTAGTAATACCTGATAAAGGAATATCAGATGAAACAGTTTTGTAGTCAGCATTTATGTTCTTCACTGTACTAAATGTTTTGTAATTATCTTCACCCTCAATTTTATATTCAAAAGTAACTGTATCTACCAAGTAATTATCCTTTACCAAGGCACTTACTGTATGGAACTGTTTACTGATTGAAGAATTGCTATCAGGAGAGATACTAATAACTTCAGGAGAAATTATATCCTCAGCAAGTTTTGCACTTACTGTCTGTGAAAATTCACTAACATTGCCTACTGTATCTGTAACGGCAATTTTGTAATAATATACTGTGCCACTCTTTGCAGTAGTATCGTAATAATTAATCTGCTTTAATCCACTTGAAAGTAGGATAAATCCACTATCCTTTTCAGTTGAACGATATACCGAATAAGTTGACAAGTCTTCTTCAGAACCCTGTAGCCATGTTAGATAGATTGCATTATCTGTACTTGTAGCTAATAAATTGGTTGGTGAAGATGGTGCAGTTTTGTCAATCATATATTCAACAAATGGTGCATTGCTTGAAGTATCACTAACATTACCGGCAAAGTCGGTTGCAACTGCCCTTACATAAATACTACCATCATTAAACTCATTAACATTTACATTAAATGAATATGTTGCAGTTTTTGATACTGTTGTAAATTCTTTATTTGATAGAGATTTCCAATCTTTAAGGTCAGTTGAAATTTGAATTTCTATTGACTTAATACCGTAGTCATCCCCGGCTGTTGCACTAAAGTTAATTACTGAATTTCTTCTACCGGCTGATGGTGATAATGAAGTAACTACAGGTGCAGTTGTATCATCAGTAGTTGTAACTTCTAATGTATCGGAATATCCACCAATATTACCGATTTTATCAACACCTGCTACACGATAAATATGAGTTGTATTTGGTGTTAAGTTTTCAATAACACAACCGTTATCGGTAATGTTATCTTTCACTACCTTAAAGTTACCGTTTTCCAATTTTTCTTCTAGAACATAACTAGCTAAATCTTCAGCCTTTGGTTGTTTCCATTTTAGAGTAACTTTTGTAGAAAGGACTTTACTGATAGCAAAATCTGTTACCTTATCAGGTCCTTGATTATCAATCTTGTACTTAACAATCTTAGGTTCACTTTCGTTACCCTGTAAGTCATATACAACTGCCTTAACAGAAATTTCTGTATCAGTTAATTCTTTAGTATTGAAAGCAAATGTAAATGGAGAATTCTTGACTGTATCAATTAAAGTCCAATTTTCTTCATCTGTACTATAGTATAGCTTTGCACTACCTAACATTAGATTGTCTGTTGCTTCAACTGTAATCTTCTGTACATTACCGATATAGCTATAACTTGATGGGGTTATTGAAGTAATTACAGGTGGTTCTTCATCAATGCCACGCATTGCAATAGTTTCATCAGACTTTTCACTTACAATGCCAAAGCTGTTTTCCGTAATTACATAGTAAGTATATAGTCTGTTTTTCTTTACATTTGTATCAGTATAAGAAAGAATATCTCTACCCTTAATTGTAGTTAATAGAGAGAAATCTGTATCAACTTCGGATTTTCTATAAATTTTATAAATCTTACTATCTACTTCACTGGACTTTGACCATGAAATCTTAATATCATTGTAGTCACCTAATGCAACAACATTCTGGATTTTTTCAGGTACACTCTTATCTACACGAATTGTACCTTCCTTTTCTACTGTTACATTGTCAATATCTGTATAAGTAAATAGAACTTTATATTCACCGTTTGGAATATCTTCAACATCTAAATCAAAGTTAAAGTAAATTTTGTCGCTGATAACTGCATTTGATTTACCGATAAATATTTTATTATTATCCTTGTCAAAGTAATATAGTTTACCTAAAACTGCATTACCATCTAAATCAATACCGTTATTTTCATTCTTTGCACTTACAGTAATTGAACCGTCTTGTACAGAAACAGTATTTTGACTATGAGGAGTAGTAATATCAAGAACATCCATTGAATGTGGAGTTACTGATAATTTAGTACCTCTTGTTTTATCTCCTGCATCATTCACACCATAAACTGTATATTCATAAGTTTTGTTAGGTGTTAAATCATAATCAATAAACTGATTATTCTTTGGTGTTGCAATCTGTTCACCATCTCTAGTGATAATATAACTTGTAACAGTATCATTTTGATGTCTAGACCATGTAAGCTTTACTGTTTTGCTATATACATTGGAAGCAGTTAGATTTCTAACACCACACTTCATAGTATCTGTTGAGAATACTGCATTATTCTTGTACTTATCAAACTTATCTACAAAATTATCCTTAGTTTCTACCGGAACAAAAATTGTTTCCAGAGAATTCATTGAATAGAATAAATCTTCAAAAGGACAATTTGGAACATTAGTACCTGTAAACATAAACTCCTTAACAGAAGTCATTTCATTAAATGGACTATAGTAATAATAATTGTTTGAACCGATATTTTTGATATTTGTACCCAGTACAACGCTTTCAACATTTTTACAATTTCTAAATGCCTCGTCATAAATATCTGTTACTAAATCAGGAATTCTGATTTCACACTTAATAGCAGAACAATTTGCAAAAGCATATCTTGAAATTGCAGTTAGTTTTTCTGATAGAGTTAATGATGTAATACTACTACAGTTTTGGAATGCACCTTCACCCATTGAAGTTACACTGTCAGGAATAATAAGTTCACCTGTAAGGCTTGTACAATTTTGGAACGCATATGTACCGATAGTTTCTACTGAACCTAAGTCAAGTGAAGTTAAAGCCTTAGCATTTCTAAATGCATAAGAACCGATAGATGTACCATTCTTGTTACCCTCAATCTTTAGAGTAACAATACTACTGTCACCGTCAAAAGCACTACTACCGATAGAAATTACTGAACTTGGTACTCTCAGGTCACCACTTATACTTGTACAGTTAGCAAAAGCTGATGAACCGATAGTAGTAAGATTATTATTTAAGTTTACACTTTCAAGAGAAGTACAACCATAAAATGCTCTGCTACCGATATTCTCAAGATTTTTATTTACTTCATATGATGTTAGATTAATACAATTTTCAAAAGCATAAGAAGAAATTGACTTTAGATTTTCATTGAAAATCACTTTTTCAACAGTACTGTTATTTTGGAATGCTGAAATTTCAATAGTTTCAACATTTTCAGGAATTGTTACTACTGTATCATTACCTTGATATAGTAATAACTCATTCTTGTCATTAACAATAAAGTCATCTTTGTAACCTAAAACCTTGTATCTTGCATTGTTGATATATGCTGAATATGTATAACCAAATGACTTGTATGCCTTTAGAGTTACATATACAGTTTGTAGTCTATCCATTGAATAGAAAATATCATTAAATAATGCTGATGGTAATGTATCACCTTTAAATGTAAATTCCTTTACAGAATTCATACTGTTGAACGGGTTGTAGTAGTAATAATTACTGCTACCGATAGTTTGAACATTCTTACCTAAAGTAACTGTTTCAACACTTGAACAATTATTAAATGCTTGATTATCAATAATAGTTACTGAATCAGGAACTTCAATACTTTCTAAGCTCTTACAACCATCAAAAGTGTATTCACTAATTCTAGTTAGAGAATCAGGAATTTCAACATTAGTAATACTTGAACAGTTTTGGAATGCACCTGTTGCAACTGTTATAACACTGGTTGGGATAACTAATGTATCAATAATATTGCTACAATTTCTAAATGCATATTCACCAATTGTTTTTAGAGTATCATTAAACTGTACTTTTGTATTGATACCTTTGCAGTTATCAAATGCATACTTACCGATTGAAGTAACATTACCTAGTGAAATTGACTTAATAGAAGTATCATTTTGGAATGAATAGTCACCGATTTTAATTTCTTCATTGTTACTTGCAATTTCAACAGAAGTTAAGGAAGAACAATTAGCGAAAGCATAATTACCTACACTTCTTGTGTTTTCAGAAATTTTTAATGTACCTGAAAGTTTTGTACAACCATAGAAAGCACTATTACCAATAGAACTAATTAAGTTATTGAAAATAACTGTTTCTAGATTTGTACAACTATAAAAAGCTGATTGGTTAATTTTCTTAATATTCTTAGAGAAAGTTACCTTTTTGATATTTGTGTTATTCTTAAATGCTGAGTCACCGATTTCTGTTACATCATCAGGAATTATAACATCTGTGTCATTACCTGAATACTGAAGTAACACACCATCTTTAATCACAAAGTCACTGTCTGAAATCATAACAATTCTTGCATTGTTGATATATGGTGAAAATCTGGTTACATAATCACTATAACCATCAACAGGAACATAGACAGTTTCAAGGTTGTTCATATATTGGAATAAATCTGCATATGGAGTTGTAGGTACTTTTTCAGAATTAAATGTAATCTTCTTTACACTACCCATATTATAGAATGGGTTACTGTAATAATAATCACTTGTACCTAGCTGAGTTACTCCT